>JAEIGA010003936.1_pt1 | contig 23065 bp, 20 predicted proteins | sample 9270691 | NCBI WGS metagenome assembly JAEIGA01 (sample SAMN17057246, study PRJNA624740) | gut metagenome | biome: biome; isolation source: fecal sample | host: Bos grunniens | place: China: Xizang | collected 2019 | reverse complement strand
GACGGCGAGGACAACCTTCCTTCAGAGCGTTTAAATGACATCAGAAGCGATATCCGTTACCTCCGCATCCACTACGAGCAGCTTATGGATCTTGCCCAGGAATTCGAAGAGAACGAGAACGGATTCTTCAAGCTCGAAAACTTAAGATATTTCAGACTGTTCATCAACCGTGCCGAAAGACTTCACGAAGAATCAATGTCACTGCGCGATTACACGATGCAGATCCGAGACCTTTACAAAGCTCACTTAGACCTCAAGCAGAACCGCATCATGACCCTGCTTACTATCGTAACAACGATCTTCATGCCGCTTACATTGATCGCCGGCTGGTACGGAATGAACTTCCGCTTTATGCCCGAACTCAACTGGGAAGGAAGCTATCCCGTAGTGATCGGCGTCAGCGTTGCAATCGTTATCGGAAGCCTTTTGTTCTTCAAGAAAAAGAAGTGGCTCTGAGGTGGTTAACCCGTTTATCTCATTATCAAATAAGATCTCATGTGCGCTCGACAACAAGCGTGACATGAAGATATGCGGCGAAAAACTCGGCGTATTCGTTCCGTCGCCCTTCGATAAAGAAGTAGGCGCGACGGGTTGTCAGTCGGCTCCGTATAAAGGACTTGATGTCGTACTGAAAGATCTTGATCTTTCTTCTGACGATTCATTCGTTGACATCGGCTGCGGCAAGGGACGCGTCATCGCATATCTTGTCGGAAAAGGCGTGCCGTGCAGCATCACCGGCATCGAGATCAACCCGGAAGTCGCTTCTGTTGCAAGCCGCTGGACCAAGCGTTACCGCAACGTAGAGATCGTTGAAGGCGACGCATTCGGCCTCGATTACAACGATTACACGGTGCTCTTTATGTACCGCCCGATGGAAAGCGATGCCTTCATCTGTTTTATCAATCTCCTCGAAATGACGCTCACTCATCCCGTTAAGCTCTACTACTATGCCGACGGCCAGAGCGGATACTATCTTAATGACAGACCGGGCTGGAATCTCATCGAGCGTCACGAGATCCAGCATGTCGGAGGAAGATATATCCACCTTGTTCCGCAGCGCTATTCCGTGTGGACCTATAATCCCTAATTTCGTGTCGGAATTTTGTCGATTTTGCAAGGTGTAAACCTGACCTTCAGAAGTTGTCAGGCATTCCTTGTAGGTATCGTCCTGAGAGTTTGTATGTTTTCTTGCAGGTTTGTTGTCGGTTTTTGTCGCATCGTGAAAAAACTCTTTGTAATCTAAAAAACGACATGGAAACGACAAGGTTTCGTACAAGATAACCTGCAAAGAAGACACAATATTACAGAAACCTTCAAATACCCCTGAAGATTACTCCGAAAAGGAATGAAAATACCGACAGGAAATTAAGGAAATAAGACCGCACCCTGCCAGGCTTGTTTTACAGATCAGCCATTTGCCGTCAAGGCTGGCTTCGCCACATTCTTGCGAATGCTCCGGCCCTGACTGCCATGTCTGATCTGTGTCGGGTGTTCAGGCAGGTTGCGGTCATCAGCGGTCTTTTAAAGGCGGCATCGTAAGATGCAGGGCGGGGCTTGCCCCGTCTTGAACACAACAAGAGCAGCTGCAGGCAAGAGCAGTCAATAGTGCCGAAGGCAAGGCGGAGCCGGTCTGTTGACGGCGGTGCCTGCAGGTGCTATCTGACGTTTATCTGATATAATTATCTTGTCGTTCATGGTTTTAATGATATGGGGTGTTATACATGAAACTTCGCAGAAAGTTATTCTCAAGCAAAGACCCTTATGACTGCACGAAGCAGCAGTTGTTTCTTGATGCATGCAAAGAGAATTTCAATCACCTGATCAATAACTGTGATGACTATAAGAAGATCTGCGAAGGCCTTGATATTAATTCTTCAGAAGACATTAAGGGCGTTGAGGACATTCCCATCATTCCGACGATGCTGATGAAGCAGCATGATTTCAGGTCGGGAAGATATATGGTGATGGCTACATCATCAGGCACGAGCGGAAAGAAGAGTCATGTCAGATTCGAGTTCGGAGCTTTGTGGTCTGCACTCAAGATGTCGATAAGGGTTACGAGATACCACGGCATCATGACCGCCAAACCGTGCCGTTACATCGTCATGGGATATAAGCCTCACAGATCGAATAAAACGGCGGTTGCAAAGACAGCATACCTTACTACGTTTCTTGCACCGGCTATCAGCAGAAAGTTCATCCTGAAGCATACATCAGAAGGTTATAAACCTGACTTTGAGAGCATCGTTGAAGCACTCAAAAAATATGAGAAGGGAAAGGCGCCCGTCCGTTTCATGGGCTTTCCTTCATATACATTTTTCCTGTTCAGACTGTTAGAGGAAAGAGGACTTTCGTTTAAGCTCCCCAAGGGTTCAAAGGTAATGCTCGGCGGAGGCTGGAAGCAGTTCTACCAGGAAGCTGCGGATAAAGAAACATTCTATAAGCTTGCAAAGAAAACGCTTAATATCGATGAGGAAAACATCGTAGAATTTTTCGGTGCGGTAGAGCATCCGATACTATACACCGACTGCGCTTACCACCATTTCCACGTGCCGGTTTACAGCAACATCGTCATCCGTGATCCGGATACTTTAGAACCCATCGGCATGGAGAAGACGGGACTTGTAAATCTTATCTCGCCGCTTTGCAAAGCGACGCCGATATTGTCGATAATGACGGACGATCTCGGAATACTTCATGACGGAGCGAACTGCCCGTGCGGCGTGAAGTCGCCTTATCTTGAGATTGTAGGACGCGTGGCTCCGGATGATATCAAGACCTGTGCGGCAGGTGCTGCAGATATTCTTCAGGGGGTGAAGGTATGATCCTTTTCGACGGGAAGACATATGAGAGTTCCGAGCAGGACCGCCTCCTCAATGAGCTTGAGGAAAGGATACCCGTTATCCTTTCGAAAGAGCAGCTCTCGCCTGAGGTTGTAATTGATGCGGTAGAGCAGCTCCGCGTCGATCTTTTGAAGGGCAGGTTCGACGACCTTCTGACGGCTTTCCCGGAAGATACGGTCGAGACTTATAAGCAGCAGGCGGAGGCACTTTTATCCAGAGAGCATCTTCACAAAAAGCTTGTGACGGAACTTGGCAGCACCGAAGAATACGTCACCGATAAGATCGACGGATTTTCGCAGATCAAGGTAAAGAAAATGCCTCTGGGAGTTTTGTTCCACATCGCTGCGGGCAACATGGATTTCCTGCCTGCATATTCACTTGCAGAAGGCCTCATGACCGGCAACATAAACATATTAAAACTTCCGTCGGCAGACAACGGTCTTTCATTAAAGCTCATTATGCAGCTCATAGAATACAGGCCTGAACTGAAGGATTATATATATGTTTTCGATACCGCATCGACGGACATTCAGGGCATGCGCAAGATGGCTGAACTCAGCAATGCGATAAGCGTCTGGGGAAGCGACATGGCGATCGAAGCTGTAAGGGGACTTGCACCGACGGGTGCGAAGATAATCGAGTGGGGACAAAAACTCGGATTCTGTTATATCTCCAAACCCGGCGAATCAGCAGATGCTGATGCAAAACTCGAAGGCCTTGCAAAACACATTGCGACCACAAAACAGCTCCTTTGCAGCAGCTGCCAGATAATTTATATCGACACTGAAGACATGAATGAAGTGAAGGCATTTGCCGAAAAGTTCCTTCCAATACTTGAGACTGCGGTTAACGGAAATGCGACTCAGGAGATAGGCATCCGCGCAAGAGATACGCTGGTTTCATACACACAGAGACTGAAGAGCTATCTCGGCGAGGAGGACAGGCGCGACAACGTGTTAAGAGGCAAAGGCTGCAGCGTGATAATCGCGGAAGACAGCGCACTCGAACTGTCGCCCATGATGTGCAACGTCCTCGTAAAACGTCTGCCGCGCAAAGACATAGGTAAAGTGCTTTACGCACACAGATATCATTTGCAGACAGCAGGACTTATCTGCCCCGATGAAGACAGAAAAAGCATATCGGAACTTTTCGTGCAGTGCGGACTTATCAGGGTGACAGAACCCAAGGATATGAGCGCATATTTCCCGGGCGAATGCCACGACGGAGAGTATGCGTTAAACCGCTACATGCGTATCGTAAATATCGAATGCTGAGCGGATCAGATCTTGCCCTGAATAAGCTGGATCACATATTCCAACAACAAAAACAGTAAACGCGATGCAAAGAGCGCGCCTGCGATTATTCCGATGGTTATGAAGAACTTCTTGAAAGACTTCGGCCATGTGCCGGCGATGCTGCCTGTCTGTCCGTTGATGAGGACACGGTAAACGGTTCCTTTGTAGTCGAATGACGTTATCCAGATAGGTGCAAGAACATATTTCGCGCGGATGTTGCTTGCCTCCGGTTTGAAATCCAGATTCTTGACGTGATCGGCACCTTCCATTGCTTTGATCTGACCTCTGATCCTGTTATAGATCTTGTCCATTGCCGTTACCCATGCCTGCTGGCCGTCGATCGTATAGCTTTCGGACCAGAATCCGGCGAGAAGGTTGGGGTCGTATTTCTTCATGAAGTTTAAGTCAAAACTGGAGACGCTCTTCCAGAATGCATCCTGTTCGAGGCGGCTTGTGGCGATCAGAGTCAGGTTCCTGATCGGCAGCTGGCAGACGCCGGTTGCCTTGTGCCACTTTGTATAACTGTCGTCTCCGCTGCCGTAATCTATACCGAACTTTCCCGAATAAGGGGAATAAGTGTCGCAGTCAAAGATCCAGTACGGAACATATACACCGGTGAGGTCGGTGATCTCTGCATTCTTGGCGATGTCCATCGGTGCCAGTCTTCTCTTGGAGATCCAGTCTTTGAACATACTCTGGGCATTTGCCTTGTCTATCTTGAAGGGTATGATGCCTGTAGGTTCGAGCATTCCTTCGCCGGTTGTTTCGGTGATGGAATTGGATCCGCAGTAAGGGCAGAGGCCGGACATTGCGTTCTGGTCGGCAACGAACTTACCGCCGCATGTACCACACACGATCAGTTTGTTTACCATGCGCAGATAGTGCTGGCCTGATGTGTAATTCAGATCTTCGAGAGTGTATCCGAGTCCGGGTGCAGCAGGCATCGTCTTGATCTCAACTGCTGCTCCGCAGAAGTTGCAGACAAGTCCGCCTGACGCGGGATCGAATGCGAGCGTTGCACCGCATGAAGGACATTTGTTGTCTGTTGATGTGGAGCTTGTGACTACAGGTGTGGCAGCAGGAGGAATGATCGTGGGCGCGTCTCCTGAAGGCATCGGAGGTGCCGAAGGCGCAATGCCGTTGGCAACATGCATCTGCTCGATGCGCTCTTTTTCCGCAGCATCGTTACGTCTTTCTCTGGCTTCCCTGAAATTGGTTACGCCGAAGTGATCACTTAAGACGTCGCCAATTGTTGTATCGTTCTTTTTGAAATCCGACATATTCTATCTCCTTATTCCGCATAAACCCTTATCCGTGAGGCGCAGCATGCGCTCCATAGATAATTATATCAGAATCGGAAGAGTAGGTTTTTTATTTCGTTGTCAGGAAAGTGGTTTTACCGGCATTTGGGGAAGCGCTGATATGACGCCAGTACGAAGATCTGATGAGATCAGCGCTTCCTATTTGCCACACGTAGTGTAACACGGGAAGGCAGGTGAATATTAGTGAAGACAGGGTGAAGTATGAGTGAAAACTGAGTGATTCTCGTGACGAACAGATTACAAGGGTGCTTGACGCACAAAACCTCATGCTGTATTATCACGGCTGAAATCTAACAAACGGAGGAACACCAATGAGAAAGACAATCTGCTGATGTTTTAAATAAAACGCCTCGCGGATAAGTCTATTTTTGTGTGTTCATTTATATTTGCAATCTTATTAGCCGCGGCCGCTACTTTGTGTCGCGGCTTTTGATTTATCCGGCAGAGGATTTTCGAAAGGAATCACTATGCCAGTAATAAACATTAACAATTTAACATTCGGATACGACGGGTCTGAAAAGACTTTGTTTGACGACGTCACCATTACTCTCGACACCTCATGGAAGCTTGCTCTTGCTGGCCGCAACGGCAGAGGCAAGACCACTTTCTTCAAGCTCCTGAGAGGCGAACTTCCGTACGGCGGCACCATTACGGGCGTACCTGAGACGATACTTTTCCCGATGGATGAACTCCCTGACAACGAAGACTGGAGAGTCAGAAAAGAATTGAATCTCATGGGCGCCGATCCCGACATCATGTGGCGTCCGATGGATACCTTGTCGGGCGGTGAGAGGACCAAACTGATGCTCGCAAATCTTTTTGCATCTGACGGAATCTATCCGCTGATAGACGAGCCCACAAACCACCTGGACAGACAGGGAAGAGAAGCTGTTGCAGACTATTTGTCGACCAAGGAAGGATTCATTCTGATATCGCACGACCGTGCGTTCCTTGACCGTTGTACTGACCACACACTCGTCATCTCCAAGACAGGTCTCGAGCTTGTCGGAGCGACTTATTCCGTGTGGTGGGAGAACAACGAGCAGCGCATGGAAAACGAGCGTGCAAGAAACGACCAGCTCAAAAAAGAGATGAGCTCGATCGATGCAGCAATGAAGAAAAATGCGCAGTGGTCGTCCAAAGCTGAAGGATATAAGAACAGGAGCAAGGCGCCTTCCAAGGTTGCGGAAGATCATTTCAGGAGAGCATACGAAGCGGAGAAGGCAAGAAAGCTGATGTCAGCTTCCAAAAATCTCGAGAGAAGAAACGAGCGCAAGCTTGAAGAAAAGCAGGGCCTTTTAAAAGATCTCGAGCGCTCTGAAAAACTCAAGATAACGGGCACGGAACATCACAATAAAACACCTGTGATCTTAAAGAACGTGACGCTGAAACGTTACGGCGAGCCAGTTGTTGAAGGCTTCGATCTCACGGTCGAGCGCGGCAACAAGATATCGCTTCAGGGCAGGAACGGATGCGGCAAGAGCACGCTCATAAAGTATCTTGCAGGACAAGGTGATAACGAGGGAATCACTGCAGAAGGCGACGTCTATATTGCGCCCGGTCTTAAGATCTCTTATGTCGGCCAGGACACGTCTTCGCTTAATGGAACACTCTACGACATAGCTGCAGAACGCGGTGCCGACAAGACGATCTTTTCGACGATCCTGATAAAGATGGGATTTACAAAAGAGATGCTCTACAGGGATGTGTCGCAGCTGTCTTTAGGCCAGAAGAAGTTTGTTATGATCGCGCTCTCGCTGTGCGAACATGCCGACCTCTATCTGTGGGACGAGCCGCTCAATTACATTGACGTTTACATGCGTCAGGAGATCGAGCGTCTGGTTAAGGACAACAACGTCACGATGCTTTTTGTCGAACACGACCGCACGTTCGCGGAGTCGGTGTCTGACAGGGAAGTGAATATGTGATCTAAGAGTAGAAGCTCTCGGTGCAGGGATCGCGTTTGACGTAAGCAAAGAAACCTTTTCCGTCAAAAAGAACAGCAAGCTCGGTATTAGGTTCGATACGGAAATAGTTTACTAAACTGCTGTATGAGAACATGCCTTCCTTGCCGTCCATGATCCAGCCGCCTTCGGCCTTTTCGACGACTACATACTGCACGAGCGCAGTGTTGCATTCAAGCTCTTGAGGCATAAGCATCTTCAGGTATTTTTTGTAGTGCGTTGCCTTCGCCTTTTTATACTCACGGTCATCTAAGATGAAATAGAGTATGGGAAGAAATCCGCATGAGAGGATGAGCATTGCGCATAACGTTGCAGCAAAACCTGTCGGGTGTGCATTGACGAAGTCCGGGAACAAGAGTACCCATGCGACAAAGAACAAGACTGTGGCTGCAGGAAGAATGAGAGACTTTCCGAGTGAAGCGCGGTGTGTCTTCATCCCTTTGTAAGGCTCGAACATGACCAGTTCGGGATGCTCAAGAAGTATCTCGCGCTCTTCTGCAGTGACTTTACGCTTCATCTCAGATGCCTTTGCAGAATGAGATAATCTCTTCTTTTCTGGGTTCGACGTCAGCTTTGTTCTCGACAGAAGTGAGACCCAAGCGGCCTTTGCATTCGATCTCAAGATGTCCGTAAAAGTGCTCGATGCTGCCAATGAGGCGCTCGCACTCCGGCATGTTGGGACCGGTTCTTAATGCGATCGCATAACCCTTTTTGCCGGGCTTGATGGTTGCGTGAGGTTCGTGTGTGTTGCACCAGGGAGTTACCCTGTCGATGAAGGACTTGTACTGCCCCGGGATGTCTGCCCAGTATGAAGGAGCGACTGATACGATGACGTCTGCCTGATCGAACTCGTTCATGATGTCACAGATAACGGATGCATCCGGCATCACGCATTTGGCGGTGGCGTGGCATGAGCGGCACCCTCTGCAGAAAGCGAATTTATAATCGTCGATGCAGATGCTCTTCGTGTCGTAACGCGAAGACAGTTCGGAGCAGACGGTCTTAACTATCTCTGCGGTTGCGCCTGTTCTTACGGGACTGCAGTTGATCACGAGTGCTTTCATTCGTCGCCTCCTTCTTTACGGATATCCATGAAGATATCGACTTTGTTTCTGTGGAATTCCTTAAAGCCGCATTCCTGATATACGTGGAATGCGCGTTCGTTGGTGACATATACACCCAAGTGGATACGCTCAAGACCGAGGTCGTTGAAACCGTAGTCGATCATGCGGCGGAGGGCTTCCTTGCCGAAGCCTTTATTCTGCATGGAGCCGGTGATGGCGATTCCCCATTCGGCATCGTCGCCCTTGCGGTCGAAGAACTCGGCGTTGCCGATAAACTTTCCGGTGGATCTTTCGATCATGGAAAACATGGTCGCATCATTATCGATCTTATCGCGCATGTACTTTTCTTCTTCTTCGAGAGTGTAAGGCTCGCGTCTGGGACCGATGTGTTTTGCGACATTCTCGATGTCATTGACCATCACGAGATAGTCAGGGATCAAGTCCATTGTGGGCTTAACAAAATCGATTCTTTCTGATTCAAAAACCTTTTTCATAATTGGCCATTATACCAATACATGAATAATTATTGTTTTAAATAATTTAATAGAGCCGTGATTTGTGTGTAATACAAAGCCATTAGAATGTTAATTGGTAGAATTCTGAATCCGGGTGAGGTTTACCGTGCTGTCGAGATACGTCTATGCAGGCATATTTTTATTTCTGATAATCGCGCTTGTTGTTTGCGCGGTTGATGCCAGACGTCATCACAAGGAACTCGGCAAAGCTGTTTCAAATCTCGATCTGGCTTTTATACCTCCGATCCTCGGCAATGCCATCATCGTTATCGCAACAAGAAAGTGGCTGGCACTTGTAGGCTGCTACATCTATTTCATCGGAATGGATCTTGTTATCTATGAGATGGTTAAGTTTACGGAAGTATACTGCAAAGGCACCGGCCAGGAGGGCAGAAAGGCTCCCGGATGGATAAAGTGGCTGCTCCTTGCTGATGCCGTTCAGCTTTTGGTCAACATATTTACAAAGCATGCATTTGATATCGAGTGGATCGTATATGAGGGCAAGATATTCTATGTTTTAAAGCCTCTTGCCGGACAGTATATCCACAGGCTGATCGACTACGGATTCTTCATTGCAGTCATTGGCGTCTATGCATTCATGACTTTCCGTGCATCCCGTTTTATCAGGGAAAGATATTCAATTATCTTCATCACGATGGTTTCCGTAGGCGTATGGGAATCGTATTATATCTTCTCAAAGAACCCGATCGACCGTTCCATGATCGGTTTCGGAACATTCGGAATCCTCGCTTATTACTTCGCGATTCACTACAGACCGTTGAGACTTTTGGATAAGATGCTTTCCGGCATCGTATCGAACGGTAAGGATGCATGCTTTATCTTCTCGCCGAGAGGAAGATGCATCTGGATCAACAAGGCTGCAGGAATTCTCGTAGGTCTTTCGGAAGAGAACTGCGAGAAAGCTCCTGATGCTCTTGCATATCTGTTTAACACCAAACTCAGAAGAGGCAACTGGACCGAGCAGCACATGACCGGTGCAGGTGACAGCATTAAGTATTACCTTTTCGAGAACAAGGACGTACTTAACGAGACGGGAAAGACGACCGGATATTATCTGAAGGTCAGCGATATCACGAAGGAACAGTTAAAGATCAGGAAGGAACTCTTCGAAGCCACGCACGACAGACTTACAGGTCTTTATACAAAGGATCACCTGTTTAAGCTCATTAAGCAGACTGTAAATGTCCACAAGGATACTGATTACATGATCCTTTACATCAACATCAACAGCTTCAAGGTCGTAAACGATATCTTCGGCAACGATTTCGGCGATTATGCGATCAAGTGTTTTACCGATAAGATGAAGGAAACATTCTCAAAGAAGTGTCTCCTCGGAAGGATCAGCGGCGCGAACTTCGGCGTTCTCGTACCGAAGGATGAATTCGATCCGGAAGTTATTGAGAATGAACTTGCGCTGATCAAGATCGAGCTTGATTCCGCCACATATCCTATCACTTCACAGATCGGAGCATACGAAGTCAACCGTGAAGACGGTGATACATCCACCATGTTCGCCAATGCGCGTATCGCGCTTACAACTATCGAGAACGACGATTCTGTTCATATCGCTTACTACGATGACAAGCTCAGAAACGAGATCTTGTGGAACCAGGAGATCACGGCGCAGCTTGCAGACGCGATTAAGAACCGCGACCTAAGACCGTACCTGCAGCCCATCGCAGACAGCGACGGAAACATAGTAGGATGCGAAGCTCTTGTACGCTGGATCCACAAGGATCACGGATTCCTCGCGCCTTTCAAGTTCATTCCCTCGCTTGAGAAGAACGGTCTCATCGTTGAAGTAGATAAGTACATGTGGCGCTGCGCATGCGAGATACTTTCCGAATGGAAGAAGCGCGGATGGAACATATTCGTATCCGTAAATATCTCGCCCAAGGATTTCTACTATCTCGACGTGCCGCAGTATATCAAGGAACTCGTCGATGAATACGGACTTGACCCCAAGCAGCTCCGCGTTGAGATAACCGAGACCGTAATGGTCAACGATGCAGATAAGATAGTCACCATCATGCAGGAGTTCCGTGATTACGGCTTCATCGTTGAGATGGACGACTTCGGAAGCGGATATTCTTCTCTCAACATGCTTAAGTCGCTGCCTGTCGACGTTCTCAAGATCGACATGAATTTCCTCGGCAAGACAGACGACGAGCAGAAGGCCGACACCATTGTTAAGAACGTTATCAATCTTGCGATGGACCTCGGTATTACATCGCTTACCGAAGGCGTTGAGACACAGGGACAGTACGGAGTTCTTGCAGACATGGGCTGCAAGCTCTTCCAGGGTTATTACTTCTCAAAGCCCATCCCGACGGATGAGTTCGAAGAACTGGTTATTGTTAAGAGAAAGTAAGTTTACTCCAATATACGGATGTTAGTAAGTGCGACCTGGTCGCCTGATAATGCTACGTAGATCTCATCAACATCAACCTTAACAACGAGAACTGCACCCGAGAATACCATAAACGCACGCACCAACCTCGTTTTGACAACAAGATCTACAAGCCAATTTTATCACCGTACGGCAGGAGCATAAATGTTTTTGATAAATATATAAGGCGAGGGATTACAGGGAAGATATGCTGTAACCACTTGTCTTTAAAGCATTCAGCGCCTTATCGAAGTTTTCTTCCTTAACGAAGATATAGTCGGTGTTATATGTCGACACCGCGAAAATGCCGATCTTGTTTTCGGCAAGGATGGAAGATATCTTTGAAAGTATCCCGATAAGCGAGAAATCAAGCACGCCTTCAATGCGGAAGCCCTTCCAGCCGTCATCTCTGACGGTGGTATTGCCGGGCACTTCTTCACATTTGCAGACAAGGGATATCTCCTCGTCTGTCTTAGCGGCGAAATAAAAATCCTTGTCCGCCGGCATTGTGTCGGCGGACAAGAGCTTACAAACGGTAAATCTGTAGGGAAGTGCCTTAAGTTCCATAAATGTTACTGGGGAAGGTCCATGTTAACGGTCTCGCCGTTCTTTTCTGCCTTCCAGGCCTTCTGGAACTTGAATGTGTAGATGACTGCATAGATGCCGACAACGGCGATCCACCATCCGCCAAGTCTTCCTGTCTCAATAAGGAGATAGATGACGTTGATTGCGGCATAAACAAGGAGAATGATCGACGCAACTCTGCTCTGAAGGAGCTGGATGAGAAGCGAACATACTACGATAAGTATCGCATCAAGGATTCCGGATGCGCTCTGATAGTATACAAAGCTGAGGACCAAAGAGAGTCCTGCGATTACATATCCCATGATCGCACATGTGTTGATATTCTTTCTGATGAGGGCCATCTCAGGTGTCTTAAGAAATTCGAGTCTGGTCATATTATCCTCCTATAAGAAAAGTAAAGTCTGTAAAATCGATTATAACAAAAAAACATGGTAGAATTACCGTTGAATTCATATCGGAACCATGGAGTTTACATGAAAAGACTGACAGCACTGACATTAACGGCAGCCATTCTCTTTACAATGACGGCATGCGGAAACAAGCCCGAACCTTCAGCTGAAGATCCGGTTGCAGTAACAACGGTTAATTAGACGACAGAGGCTGAGACTGTCCCTGAGACTTCCATTGAAGAAACTATGGATCCCGTTGAGACTCCTGACTGGGCAGGCGCCTGGCAGGCAACCGATACGGAAGAACATTTCGAGATCACCGACGTTACTGATGAGGGATTCAAGCTGACATTCTGGCATTTCGAGGAAGGCCAGATCGAAGAGTTCATATACAAGATGGAATTCGACAACAACGAAAAGACCATAGCTTCCGAGATCGGCACAGCCAAAGATCACGGCGGCTGGGAATATACATTCACTTTCAAGGGCGACACGATCCTGGTGCAGTCCAAACTCCCGGACCAGATCTATAAAAGAGCAGAACCAGAGGTTGTCTAATGCCATTAGATCCTGAAAGAGTTGTAAGACCTAAGCGCAGGAAGCACTACGGCAGAGCCCGTTACTTTATTCTTGTCCTGATAATCCTGCTTCAGTTTGCGGCGATGACATATGTCTGCAGAGACAAGGCAGAATATCACATCGACGAGATATACAGTTATCTCCTTTCAAACAGCTATGACACCGACCGTATCGCTCACGACGAATCCAAGTGGGACCAGTGGGTGTCAGGTGATGAGTTTAAAGATTTCGTTACGGTTCAGCAGGGCGAGGGCTTTTCTTATGACAAAGTCTATTTCAATAACTCTCTTGACTGCCATCCGCCGCTTTACTATTGGGCGGTACACACAGTCTGCTCGTTCTTCCCGGAACATTTCAGCATGTGGTTCGGTCTTGTTTTAAATCTGATATTCCTTGCGGGAGCTGATATCTTTATCTATCAGATCTCCAGAAAACTCATAGCCTCCAAGCATCTTCAGTTCCTTCCGGTGATAATTTACGGCTTCTCGCCGATCGCGGTAGAGACAGTGACATTCATCAGGATGTACATGCTGCTTACGATGCTCGCGATGATCTTCTGCTACCTGATTATCAGCATGATCAAAGACGGCGTTACCAAGACGAAGCTGGCATTCACGTGGATAGCGATCTATCTCGGAGGAATGACGCAGTACTATGCTCTGGTTCTCTGCTTTTGGGGCGTGCTGTTTTTCGAGATCTATCTGCTTGCGAACAAGAAGATAAAGGAATTCTTCATAAACGGCATCGCATCACTTGCAAGCGTTGCACTGGTCTATTTCTCGTTCCCTTATATCCTCACGCAGGCATTCGGTTCCGACACGAACAACATCGGAAACGAAGTATCGGGAAATCTATTCAACATCAAGCTGCACTTAAGACAGGCAAGAGATCTCATGGAAACGTTTTTCGACCATACGGGATATGAGAACTTAGGAAACATCGCATGCATCGTTGTTGCCGCAGCAGTCTTATTCCTTTTCGTATGGAAACTGATCTGGAAAAAGAAGGAAGCATTCAGGCAGACAACTGAAGCCTGGTGGATCTTCGGTGTATTCACCATGACGTTCCTTTCAGTCTCATTCATCGGCGGAGAGTATGTCTACCTCAGATATATCTATTTTGTAGTGCCGCTCGTATATCTACTTGTCGGTTATGCGTTCGACAGATACACGAATCTTGGCGTTCTGCAGAAGATAATCGCAGGCGCACTGACCATTTTTACTCTCTCAATGTTTGTTTACGGCGCGGTCAAAAAGGAGTCTCCTTATCTGTTCAGGGATATGGCTGAAAGCAATGCGGTCTTAAGTGAATATTCAGATCTGAAGCTCATCGTGATCGGCTCTGAAAGCGAAAGAGCTACCTCCGTTCCCACGGGAAACATCACGAAGATAATGCAGTTCGATGAAGTATATCTCTGCACCAAAGAGAGCATTAAGAAGGCCGGCACATTCGAAGAATGTTTGAATAACGAAGAGCAGTTCGTAGTATTCATCGGAACATCCGATTACTGGCTGGACGGCATGGATCCGACGGATACCATAAGAGAGCTCTCGGGAGGCCGGCACGTGGTATGCACGCCCATCACGGACGGCTTGCTCGGTGAGTACTACCTGGTTAAGAAAAGAACATAACGAATTAAACTTTCCCTTGAAAAAATATTGAATAAAACGATCCAAATTAAACAAGGAATTATTCAAAACCGGATGATATTGAATAATTCCTTGAATTATAAATGGCTATTTCTTCTAATATTTTTCAAGCCGTTTTTGTAATGTCAGTCGAGCTCGATCTCAATAAGGCTGCCGATCTTATCCTTGGGCAGGATGTTGGAGCCTTCGCTGACTACTGCACCGTCAACAGTGATCTTCTTAACTGCCGAAGCATCGGAAGCTTTCTTGTAAACGACAGTAACAGGTTTGCCGTTGAACTCGAAGCTTACGGAAGCATTGCCCTCTTCATCGAACTGAGAAGGGAGGAGCTTGGGCTCAAAACACATGTCGCCGTAAGCGCCCTTGATGCCGAACATCTCGGTGAGGACAGTGAGCATGAGCCAGCTTGCCGCACCTGTGAGATAGTGGTAAACGCCTCTGCCCTTGGGATCGAAGTATTCAGGAACACCGGGATAGATCTTACTTTCTTCGAAGTCGGTTGCATGGCCGTAAAGTGTGCCAAGTACCTTCCAGCCTTCAGCCTTGAATCCTCTTGAATAGAGGGCGTTGCCGAACATTACTGTCATGTGTGAGAATACCGCGCCGTTTTCCTTCTGACCGTAGGAGAAGCCGAACATACGGCCCATGTCGGTCTTAACCTCATGGAAGTCGGTGTTGAGCTTGTAGCCGCCGATGGAAGCATCGTAGATGTATTTGTCTGCAGACTTAACTATCTCAGAAATCTGTTCTTCGGATGCGATGCCGGACATTACGGTGAATACCTGGCTCGTGAGCATCATGGCGGGCTTGCCGTGCTTGTCGCCGTTAGCTTCAAGAGCGTTGCCGCTGTTGTCGTAATAACCGTTGTAGCGTGAATATCCTTCGCTGTCGGTGAACCATTCGGTCTTTCTGATGTGATCTGTGATCCATTCGGACTTCTTTTCGAGATCAGATGCGAGATCATCGATCGCAAAGGCCTTCTTAGAGCCCGAGAAACCTGTTTTAACACTGTTACAGTATTGATTTAATACGGACTGCAGCTGATCTTCGGGATAGACGCCCAAGAGCCCTTCAAGCTCTGCCGCAGCCTCGATATTGTCCTTGCCGGACACCTTTTTGTACTCTCTGAGGATCGCTGCGAGCTTTTTGTAGTTGCCTGCATATGCTGCCGTGAAGGCAACGCTCTCGCCTCTGTCCTTGCCCATGTCCAGAGCGTCGTTCCAGTCGGCGCCTCTGAGCTTCATGTGGCCGTGCTCTCCGACATCGAAGAAGGATGCAAAGTTCTGGAGAAGGAGATGCTCGATTACAGTTCCCTCAGACTTTGCCTGGCTGAGGTCTGTATCCTTATCGAGAAGTTCCTCGCCGCGCATTACCTGGCGGTCGATGAAGTAGGGAGCTGATTCATCAAGGATCTTGAGGTCGCCTGTCTGCTTGATGTAGAGGTCCATTGTCATGAAAGGCCACATTGCGTGGTCCATCCATACACGTGTGATGCCGTTGCGGTCAGCGATGAACTCGCCGCTTCCGCTGCCGATGATGGTAGCATTCGTGCCGTCCGTTCTTACTCCGCCGAAGTTATCGACGAGCATTCCTCTTACGTCGGAAGGATCCATGATTATCAGCGCAAGGCAGTCCTGCCAGAGATCTCTCCAGCCTCTGCCGCCCTTGCCGTAGTCGTGGTGCGGCAGGAATGAACAGCCGTAGATCCTTCTGAGCATCGGTTGGATTCCTACCCAGTACATCCAGCTGTCGAAAGCCTTGTCGCCGGTGTGGAAGCTGACGTTGTTTTTCTTATCCCAGTATTCCTTGTTCTTTTCGAGCTCGGCATCGAACTTCACGGAAGTGAGGTATTTAACTGCAAGCTTCTCAAGTGCTGAGGACTCTGCGAGGATCTCATCCTCTGTGTCGGAGGGTTTGTTCAGATCATCGATCGCAAGTGCGAAACAATACTCGCAGGATTCTCCGGGAGCCAATGTCTTGTTAAAGAACAGTGCAGCGCCCATTGCTTCAAAACCGTCTACTCTGTCACCGGGATGATATCCGTCGATGTGAGGTACAGGGAAGGTCGGGTTATCGAATGCGCCGCCCTCGCCTATGAATTCTTCGGCAACAGGGCAGAAGACGGAAGGCTTTTTGCCGTCTCCTTCTGCTGCGAAGAAACCGTAAATGACTTTATTTCTTCTGTGTCCGCGCTCATCGAACGTGAGAGTTGGGTTATTTGTAACGCCATACTCCGTAACCGTCATTCTGTTGAGCATGGAAGTAACGTTTCTGTGGTCTCTGATGTTGTCTGCAGAACGTCCGTAGATCGGAGTTGCCGCAGTGGGAGTGAATGAAATGTCTGAAGAGCCGGTATTCGTGATCTTAACCTTTGTAAGCTCGATCCTGTCGGTTGTCTCAACGGGAACGAAGGTGGTTACCTCAGTCTTGATGTCCGTGCCTGAGATCTCACGCTCAACCTTCTGCCACAAAAGTCCGCCGTAAAGAGTTACCTTATCTTTTTGGGGAGTGAACTTTCTCGCATTGGCAGATGCTGAAGCGCCCATGGCTGATACGAGCGTGCCGTCTTCGAGATAAAGCCAGAAGTTTCTGGTGGAACGGTTATTATGAAGGTTATCCGATGAAACAGGCTCAAGGATAAATGTGTTCTGCGAAGTCTTGAGATCGCCGCCGAACTCGGGTGTGAGGGATCCCATCATGCCGCTTGCTGCGCCGACGGGGAAATACAGATAGCTGTAAAGATCGGGATCTTCGAGCCTGAATGTGCCTTTGTTGTCTATGAATTCGTAACCTTTCATGGGCAGATCTCCTTAAGTTTCATCACTTTTCTTATTATAAAAAATTACTCATCTGATTTTAAGTAGGTTTAAGGTTCGGGGGTGATAATGTAGCCATAAGAGCAACAGCTCATTTTCAAAACCCTCATTACACCCACCCTGAAACGAGGTCCGGATTCACAGCATCCGGACCTTTTATTGTGCGCGAACAGATGTCAAATTTTATGTATAATTTCTTTATATGAAAAAACTGTTCCTGAAACTGAGATATCTTTTGCTGGCGATTGTTATGGTGATCGGCTGTTATACATATGTCTGGCTTACAGGCGACGAATACGTATGTGAGGTAGCCGGTGTCAGCCAGTCTGAGACAGGAGAGAAGCCTGTTGCGGTCGTTGAAGACAGCGGGCAGGACATTTTGGAAGTCTTATATCTCCGTACAGAAGGCAATACTGCTTATGTAAGAGTCAGATCCAAAAATCCGGGAAAGGCTTACCTTTCCGTAAGGACAGGCGATCATATCTCAGGAGTGAGCGTTCTTTATATCCACACGAATCTCGTAATAACGGCTGACGATTATTTTGGCGACTTCAGCGGAAGCTTCATAACAAGGATCGGCCTTGCGGTATATCTGGCAATACTCCTGATCGACCTGATAATCATGTACAGAAGGGGTCTTCGCAAGAACCTTTATCTTATCCGCAACATCTTAAGCTGCGGCCTTATCATCTTCATAGCCGGAAGCCTGCTCATGACACTTATCAATCTGATCAGGACACCAAAGCTCGGCCTTTATGAAGTTTTGGGTAGCTTTCTTAGTTTCCTCGGAACGTTTGCATTATTTACGATGCCTGTGTCAGTGGTAATGGCTGTGCTTTCAACCGTCAGCAATGTAAGGCTTCTCAAAAAAGAAGGACGTTCATGGAAAAACATGCTTGCGATCTTTTTAAGCCTCATATTCTGCGTTGCATCGGTTACTCCGTTTTTGATTTCTTATTTCCTGCAGAACTCCACGCTGATCGATGTCCACAACTGGACCGGTCCGGGACGTTTTATCGGTATGTTCATTGAGAATGCAGCTGGAATCCTCGTGGTCTATTTTGAGTGTATCTTTGCAGGCTCCGTAATCCTTGCAGTCAGGGCCGCACGTCACATCCCTACATTCGATAAGGACTACATCATGATCCTCGGCTGCCAGATAGGACAGGACGGCAAGGTTACAAAACTTCTTCAGTCGCGCTGCGACCGTGCGATCGAGTTTGCCGAGATGCAGAAAAAGGCAACAGGAAAAGACATCATCTTCATACCGTCAGGCGGCAAGGGCAAGCGCGAAAAGGTTAGTGAAGCTGCTGCCATAAATGAATACCTTTTGAGCAGGGGAATTCCTGAATCATCGATAATAGTAGAAGACAAGTCGACCAACACTTATGAGAATTTCAAATATGCAGTCGAGATAATCAAGAAGATCACGGACAAGAAAGCTCCGCAGATCGCATTTTCAACAACAAACTATCACGTCTTCAGAGCAGGCCTCATGGCAAGAAGACAGCAGATAAAAGTAGAGGGAATCGGAAGCAAGACAAGGAGCTATTTCTGGGTCAATGCGTTCATCCGCGAATTCATCGCCACGGCGTTCTATAAGAGAAGAACGCATCTGCTCATTCTGGCGGTGCTGATGTTGATCAATATCGCAGTCACGCTGATGACGTATGTGTCGAATGTAATCCTGTCGTAGTTAATAAACACTCAACACCTGTTATCCCCAAAAAGTTCAGTTAAAAATTCAGTTAGTAACTGAAAAATGAACCGAATTTTTGAAGCTTTCGAAAAATATTCAGTTAAAAGTTCAGTTATTAACTGAAAACTTAACTGAATTTTAACCTGCTATTATTACCCTGAATTTACGATGCAGTCTGAGTGATAGTTGGTTTGCTTATGTTACTAAAAAGTAAGAAAAAGAACCTGAGCAAATGTGTTTTTTACCCCCTGAAATTGAGACTTTGATCTATGGAATGAGACTAACATCCGGGTGGATAATATTAGCAGAAAGAAACTGTAAAACAGGGGATAAAAGATGAATAATATAATCCTGCCGATGAAGGTGCATGCTGTTAAGCTGGAATACAAAAGACAGATGCTTGAACATATGCCGCATGGTTATTTTAGGATAATACGCGGCAGAAATAATGTAGTGATTACTTATGATCCTAAGAACCCTAAATACAATAAGGCTCATCCCAGAACGTTATTCAGTTCTTCTAAGAGAGGAAAAGTATTTGCTGAAGCAATTACCATCTATATGAAAACAAAAGCAGAATATGATTCGCTGCTTAATAGTTGGAGATTGCTGTACAGTATGCCTCCGCCCAGAGTGATATTTCCTATAAAGCAGTTCTTTGATCCACATCATATGGATAATGCGTATTTTGAAAGACAGGCTGATTGCCTGGGTAAGTATAAGCCTGATAATCCGACTGTTAGTGATCACGGAGAATTGAAATCAAAGAACGAGCAGATGGGTGCGGATCTTCTGAAGATTCTGGACATTCCGTTTAAATATGAAACAGAAATATATCTCGGGGCGATTGAGCAGACGATAAATCCTGACTATCTTGTTAACTTCTATGAGATAGACAGGTGCTCTTATGTTGAGATACTGGGAATGAGCGACAAACTTGAATACTCCATCAGGACATCAACAAAGATAATGGGGTTCTCACTGGAGAAATACAGGCCCGGAAGAGAAGTTATCTATGTTCATATATATGACAAGAGCAACTTTGATGAAGACTATTTCGTAAGTCAGGTGTTGTCAGCATTCAATGACATGATTCCTGACAATGCTCTTATCTGGGAGTCTGAAGCAGGAGTTGGATAATCTTTATTCGTTCAGCGCTTCACTCAGCGAAAAAGGCACGCCTCTGGGGCCTCTTATTGCAAAGATCCCGAACTCATCACCAAGCACAGAGAATGTGAAAGCATCTCTGTCGTAACGCTTTAAAAGTTCGATCTTCATGAGTGCCGTGATGGTGAGATTCTTATCCTGATAATCGTAAGGGATATCTGTTTCCAGAACTCTGCATCTATAGAGGATCGCGGATACGGGAGCTGCGACATACATGTATACTGTATCGCCCTGGATTATGCCGGCGCCCTGCTTCCATGTGATGATGTCATTCTTTGCAAATGCCGCTTCGACATCGTAAAACTTCGGGTTAGCTGGAATTATCCATTCCTTGGGCTCTCTTGATTTCTTTTTACGGCGCTTGGATGCGGTTGCATTGTAACTGATATCGATGAGATTCTTTACCTTTTCTTCCGGTACCGTGCCGTCCAGCAATACAGTTATCCAGTGCTGTTTGTTCATGTGGTAGGCAGGCATTATTCCGTCTTCTTTAATGAGCATGTCGCGCAGGAACATGTCATCGATCTTGAGGTTGATTACGGAGATGCTTGAAGTGCCTGAAAGGCCCAGTTTGTCACGGCCGACATCCATAATAAGCGCGAACCACTTTTTGTTGTCATTGTGGCGGTATACGGCGTGACCGTTATATTTCGGCCAGGGATATTCGGGTGTTACGGCGTATTCTTTTCCGATGTAGTTGTTGATCTTCTTGCGCATGGGTTACCTCTACAAGATTATACAACTACAAGCTGGTCAGCAGACTACTTTGTTCTTCCCGGACTTCTTGCCTTTGTAGAGATTCTCGTCGGCGGTGTTGACCCATTTGTCTACGGAAACATCACCGGTGTAATCTGCAAGGCCTGCAGTGATGGTGACCTTGATGTGGTCTTCACCGAATGAGAAGTCTTCCTTTTCGACGGCTGAACGGAGCTGTTCGATCAACGAAGCGCCGCCTGCAATATCACCGGGTGTGAGGATAAGGAATTCTTCGCCGCCCCAGCGTGAGATCTTGCTGTTCCTGCAGTTCTCTTTCATGATGCGCGCAACGTTTACGAGTACGTAGTCGCCTGCGTTATGGCCGTATCTGTCGTTGATCTTTTTGAAATCGTCGATGTCGAGCATTGCGATGAAGTAAGGAGCTTCTTTCGCAGCTGACTCGAGTCTGCCGATCATGTAATGACGGTTGTAAAGTCCGGTCAGGCGGTCGATGAGGGCAGTCTCTTTAAGTTTGTTCTCGTAATCGCCGATGAGGCTCAGCATCAGTCTGGAGTAGAAGACCAGGAAGGCGAGAACTATAACGGAATTGAAGATCCAGAAAGCACCGGCAATTGTATCGTCGACGGTATAGATCGGTCCCAGGAATGCCGAATAACCTGTGGAGATCAGATAGCCAATGGCGATAATGCCGCTTACGACAAAAGCATTAACTCTGGCCTTGCCCATTTTGTCTGCCATGTATTCCGTGTAGAAGATGATGGGGATCATGGACATGCAGTAAAGATGCATGCCGATCTTATATCCGAGACAAATCGTGCAGAGACAGAAATATATGGTGATCCAGAAATAGACGATACGGACATAGATGTCGAGGCGGTCTTTTGCGATCAGGATATATCCTATGATGTATACGAAAAGAGTGGGGATGCTGAACCAGATAAGAAAGGGCGCCTTACACAGAACGAAGAATCCCGCAAGGCCTATTACCAGAAACAGGATTACCGTGTTGATTATGTAAGTAAAACGTTTGATGCGCTTGGTGTCCAAAACAGTGACCTCCCATACAGATCGCCCTGATTACACATTTCTAGTATACAAGCGCAAATTCAAGATAGTGTTAAGCAAACGAAAACAAAATAAGAAGATAAAGTAATCTGTAAAAGAACGGCGGAGATATATTCCGCTGAAGATTCGTTTATAATGTGAGTGTCCGCGAAAACGAGGGCGGACTTGCAGTCGTCTGTGACGGTAAAGTCCTTTCCACTTTAGCTCTGCCTTTGGGCGGACTCAAGCGGTAGAGTTGTAATTTTTCAGCGGGATAATAAGGAGAACAGCCTATGTTTGAAGTATTCGGCATCATGATGCTCTGCAAGCTCAATAAGAAAAACGCCATCGCCAGAGGAAGAAGACCGGGCGGATACATTGCCCTTACGATATGTCTCTGGGTCGGTTTGGAAATCATCGGTTTCATCATCGGAGCCATGACAGATCTTCAATACGGATACGCCTTGTTAGGTTATGGATTTGCTGGAATCGGCGCCCTCATCTCATTTCTTTGTGCCAAGTTCGGTCCCCGGGGCGATTATGTTGATCCGAATGCGGCGCCTACAATGAGTTCGCCTGCCGGTACTCCTTATATGGGCACATATAATGTTCCGATTGACCAGTCCAACTATGCACCTTATCCGAATGCTCCCGCTGCAGGCGTGATTGTCGACCAGTACGGTATGCCCGTCAATACAAAGCTCAATGAATTTGGTATGCCGGTTGACGATCAGGGCAACTTCAAGCCTGTGCTCAACCAGTACGGCGTTCCGATCGATCCTACTGCGATCAATGCGCCCCAGCCCCTCTATCAGGCAACTCCTATGGCGGCTCCACCTGTTGCACAGCAGGCTCCTGTCCAGGCAGCACCTGTACAAAAGAAATACTGCAGCAACTGCGGTGCTCCCGTTACGGCTTCCGACAGCGCTTTCTGCGAATCCTGTGGCGCCAAGCTCTGATATTCGAACTCCGCAAGTGCATTGAAGTGCGCACTTTCAGGGTAGTAT
>JAEIGA010003935.1_pt1 | contig 23068 bp, 18 predicted proteins | sample 9270691 | NCBI WGS metagenome assembly JAEIGA01 (sample SAMN17057246, study PRJNA624740) | gut metagenome | biome: biome; isolation source: fecal sample | host: Bos grunniens | place: China: Xizang | collected 2019 | reverse complement strand
GCTCGTTGAATCTCTGGAGACGCTGGGCGTGCCCTCTCTGAAGCACGTGAGCAAGCTCGTGGTCACCAAGCCCCATACCTTTGCTCAGGGAGAAGCACTCTCTGGCGAGGTGATGATTTGAATTATTTATAGAATGTAACAAAGAGTCAGTCTGCATAAGTGATGCAGACTGACTCTTTGTTATCGATTGTTAACGATGGGTGCTCCGGGAATGAAGGGAGGAATGTTTTCTTCAGGGAGCCGATGAGCTGTGTATATCCCCTCTTTCTATACAACCTGTCATTTTTTCTTATGCTGTTCTTCCATCGTTTTAATCGTTACCCCAATTTTATGTTTAACGGCAGATGAGATAGAGGCATTGAATAACATAGCTGTAACTGGGGAAACTATATCAGTATCAGGGGAAACAAGAGAATATGGGAGAGGGATAAAAACCAATGCATCCTTCCAATCCCAATCAATAACGATTCTTCGTCCTTGAACGCGTGAGTTTACTTTAACTATCTGAGCTACTTCATAGGAGTTGACGACTTCGGTAAGACGGTGGTCATAGATGACACCGAGGTTGCCAGGAAGCCCTATGGGATTGTACATGTACCCCTGAATCATGGGAGATTTCAGCTTATATAAGACATATTGAACAGCGGCTCCGCCGAGTGAATGTCCGACGAGGACGATGCGGAGTCCAGGGCTCTGTTGAATGTAATGACGGGTTATGTGCAGTGCTGATTCAAAGTGAGGGATAGTGATTTCCTTGTTTCCCGAGGTAATGATGTTGATGTCAGCCACTGCGTCATCTGCATCGTTCGTGCCTCGGAAAATGATGTAGATGATACCCCCTCTGTATAAAACAGAATATGTCAGTTTGTTCAGCTCTTTTATAGGTTCAAAAACAATGAATCCCATGGATTCTATGTTTTGCCGGGGGGTCTCGTTATACACATATTCAGCAAGTTTTGCCTTCTCGATAAGGTCACTCCGGGTATAACTCGGACACTCGTGAAATTTTTGCTCGGCCAGTACTTCCGAATATACCGCAAAGCAGAATAACAGCAGTAACTGGATGATACGGAAAGAGCAATGTCTGTTCATGGGAAGTAAGTAGCAGATTAATTGAAATAGTGGGTGTAAAGTCGGTCTGCTATTTTGTGGCTGCACCACGCCCATAGCGCAATCAGGAGAGAACCGCGGAGTTTGCGTCTGCCGCTTCCTATGAGCCAATCGGGCAGCTCAAGGCCGGATAGTTCGAGAAACACACACAATGCGATGAGCCCACCACCGAATATCGTGACGGTCAGAACTCCGGTATACCGTACTTCCCTGTCATTGAAAAGGAAGAGCAGGGCAGCCAGAAGCAATGTCACGCAAAGAAGAACCGCAATGATGCCTCCGAAACGTGTATCAGTGATGAGCTCCTGCATGTGATGTTAATCCACTAAATCCTCTGCCGGGGCGGCGCTGGCATACCAGGCTTCGGGGATGCGCTGGGGACGCCCCTGGGGCATCTGCACCAGGGCGAGGCACTGGCGCACTTTCACGCAGACTTGCTGGCCGTCATCGCGGCGGATTTCAAACACGCACCAGAAGCGGGATTTCTCTACCTTTTCCACCCAGGCATGAATCTGAATCTTATCGCCCATAAAGGCCGGGCGCTTGTACTGCACTTCGTGGCTGACCAGCACAAGGTGGCGGTTTTCCTGAATGAGCCCCAGGAAGTCGATGCCGATGTCTGGGGCCATCTTGGTGCGGCATTCCTCGACCCAGCGCAGGTAGGCCAGGTTGTGTACCACGCCGCCGCAGTCGGTGTCGTAGTACATGACATCATAGTTGAGAATGAATTGAGGGTTTTTCATAATGTTTTGTTAGAGAAGAACGGGCAGGGGACACATGCGCGTCTCCTGCCCGGGGGGATTACTGGAAAGGAGGTTTTACTTGGACTTGAGGAAGTCCTCCACGGCTGCGGTGATTTCCTTCATGTCGTCCATCTGCAGTTCGCCCATGTGGGCAATGCGGAATGTCTTGTCCTTCAGGCCGCCGTAGCCATTGCCCAGTTGCAGGTTGCGGGGGGCAAGGAAGGCGTTGAGCTCGGGAATGGAAATCATCTGGTCGCTTCCCTTGGGGCGGGAATCAATGACGGTGAGGGTCTTGGAAAGATACTTGCGGTTCGGGTAGACGGCAAAGTATTCATCTGCCCAGGCGCGGGTGTAGGCCGCCAGTTCCTCATGGCGGGCAAAGCGGTTTTCGATGCCTTCCTCGTTTACAATGTGCTGGAGCTGTTTATCCAGCGCATACATGAGGGAAAGGCAGGGGGTGGAGGTGTACTGGTAGTTCTTCTTGTCGATGAAGTCCCAGAGGGTGCGGAGGTCAAAGTACAGACCACGGTTTTCCACCTCTGCGGTGCGGTCATAGGCCTTCTGGCTCATGGCACAGATAGCCAGGCCGGGGGGCAGGGCCAGGGCTTTCTGGGTAGAGGTGATGAGTACGTCGATACCCAGCTTGTCGGTCTCAATCTTTGAGCCGGCGGCAGAGGAGACGGCATCTACACACCACACGACATCCGGGTACTTCTTCATTACCTCGGCAATCTCTTCCACAGGGTTCTGGATGCCGGAGGATGTTTCGTTGTGAGTGACGGTGAGTACATCGTACTTACCGGTGGAAAGAGCGGCATCCACCATTTCAGCGGTGGTGGGTTCACCCATGACGCTGTCGAACTTGTCTGCAGGAATGCCATTGGTCTTGGCCATCTTGTACCACTTGTCGCCAAAGGCACCAATGGAGAAGACAGCGGCGCGCTTGGCGGTGCAGGAGCGGATGGCTCCTTCCATGAGGCCGGAACCTGAGGAGGTGGAGAGCAGGATGCGGTTTTCGGTGAAGAGAACCTTCTGCATGTTGTCAGATATACGCTTCTGAATCTCGGAAGCTTTCTTGGAGCGATGCCCTATCATCGGCAGGCACATTTCCTTGAGAATGTCTTCGGAGACAACGGTCGGACCGGGAATGAACAGTTTGATGGCCATATCAGGGGGGATGAGATTGTTTAACCCTGCCATTCTACCACGCAGGCTTATTCATGGCGAGCATAAAATCCACTCGTGACAAAGAAGAATGTTGCATCTTCCTGCAGCATGGAGTATACTCCATCCGATATGAGACTTTTAAGCCGTTTCGCCGCCCTTTTGCTGACCCTGCTTGCAGCCGGAGTGACCCAGAGTGCCGAGGCTGCCACAGTAGTGAACCGCATTGCTGCTACTGTGAATGGCCGCCCGATTACCTCCAGTGAGGTACGTGCCCGCCTGGCACCTTATTTCCGTGAGCTGATGCTGCTGTATCCGCGCCAGGGCCCCCGCTTCAATTCTGAACTGGTGGCCGCCAAGAAGGCCGTGCTCAATGATCTCATTGAGCGAGAGCTGGTGCTGAGCGATTTCACAACCAAGGGCTATTCCATCAAGGATGACCAGGTGGACGAGGAAATCAACCGCCGCATTCTGGTTCAATACAATGGAGACCGCGCCGATTTCCTTGATAACCTGCGTAAGAGCGGCATGAATTATTCTGAGTACCGCGATTCTGTGCGTAAGGAGATTACTGTTTCTGCCATGCGCGGTATGCGTTATGAACGTGGTATTCCCCCCACCCCGGATGAAATCCGCGAGGAGTACAAGAATACCAGCTCTGAGTACCGCGATATTCTCAAGGACCGTATCACCTACAGCAAGATTTTCATTCCAGCCGTTGACCCGGAGGACCCCATGATGACACCGGAGGAACGCTACAAATTTGCCATCCGTCTGCGTGAGGATATTGAGGCCGGCAGGATTTCCTTTGCCGATGCTGCCCGCCAGCATTCCCGCGATGCTCATGCCGAGGAGGGTGGTAAGTGGCCGTCTCTGCGCCGCGATGACCTGGCGGTGGAGTTTGCCAACGTGGTGTTTGCAGCCAAGCCTGGCCAGCTGGTCGGTCCCTTGCTTGACCCTGCTGGTTTCACCATTGTAAAGGTGCACGGCAAGCAGCTGGCTTCTGCGCCTGCTCTCAGCAACCCGGAGGTCAAGCAGAAGGTGGACGACGCTGTGCGCCGCAAGAAGAGCGAGCGCCGTTACCGCCAGTGGGTGGACCGCCTGCGTGACAAGGCGGTGATTCGCACTTTTATCTGATGCCCGTTATCGGGATTTCAATCAAAAAAAGGCTGCCGGAGAAATCCGGCAGCCTTTTTGTCAAGGGGGGGGGAGGATTTACGTTTCAGAAGGTGTCTGGGGATTTGCCTCCAGCCAGTCGAAAAGCCGCTTGAGCCTCCTCTTGACTATCATCCGTGAAAGAGCCGGAATAATGCGCTCCAGGTGCAGGTAAATCCAGGGCTTGTAGATGCCGTAGTACTTCAGGTCAACATAGAGGAGCCGCTGCTTTCCATTCTTGATTTGAACCAGGAAGTTGTTGGGGTTCATATCGTAGAACGGGATGCCGTTTTCGGTGACGAGCTTTGCGAAGATGGCAATCTGGGCCAGCGTTCTCTTGTTGGCTTTTTTCTGGCAGATGTAGTCTGTAAGCCTGCGGGAAATGGAGCCATCGTCATCCTTGACAATTTCACATATCAGCCCCGGCCCCAGTTGGGTATCCACCAATTCTTCATGGTAGTAGGGGAGCAAGTCCTTCAGGATGGGCTTGACGGCCTTATATGCTTCCAGATCCCTCTTCAGCAGATAGAGGTCGCGCGGGAACATGATGACCTTGACACACTTGTCAGGGTCATCCGGATGCTCCATACAGAGCCGCCGGCCGCCTTTATTGATGATGCGGGTAAGCTGCAGCATACGGGTATCAGACATCCAGTTTCCAATAATCCTCAATCCAGGGTGCCGGCAGCACCTTGTGGTGGGCTTTGCCATCATCGAAACCTACTACAGCCTGGTCGGGGTCAGGATTGCCGTGGAATACAAGGATGCGGGTCTTAGGTGGTCTGGGTGCAACAAAAAGGTTGAGCGGGAAAATGGGACGGCAGCAGCGCTTGTAACTCTGTGCCCAGTCGTACGGCCACCAGTTGACCTTCTTCATGGCATAAGTGAGGAAGGCCTGTTCTGTCGGGAACTGGCTCTTATCGTGTGCCCGGTCGAATTCCTTGATGAAGGTTTCGTATATGTAGCCGGATTTCCCGGCCTCAAACCGGAAGATGGAGGAGTTGCCGATATTGGGGCGCTTGCGGAAGAGGGTCTTGTGCCATTCAATCCAGTTGTGGATAATGCAGTTCTCACCCGGCTTATAGTCGAAGAAACAGTCGATGTCGTCCATGATGACAACATCCACATCAAGGAAGAGGGTAGGGCCTTTGAGACCGGCGAAGCCATCCTGGGTAATGGCCAGTTTGGAGAAGATGCCAGGCCAGTCACCCGGATTCTTGTAACCGGGATTCGGAGGGAAGGGCTGGGCATCAATGCCTTCATCAAGACCTTCCGGATTGTCTGTGACGCAGACGAAGCGGAAGGGGCGATGCAGATGCTTCTTGACGGAACGGTAAAGTGTATTGGTGTATGCCGCCGGATACCGGGTGCCCCATTTGAGGCAGATGATGTTGCAGGTGGGTTCCTCGTTCATGGTATATAAATTTTTATGAAAATGGTTGAAATATTCTTATTGTATGATTAGGTGCAAGGGGAGATTATGCCTGGGGAGGCCATCCTTTCCGGGAAATGTCTTCTGCCACGCCCCAGGTTGTCACCTTCGGCTCGTTAGTAACGCCCCATTTCTTTGCCAGACGTTGGATTTTCAGCCAGGTCAGGGCATACATGGGAGCATAGAGAATGCGTGTGAGCCATGTCTTGAAATTCCACCCGGGGATCGGGAAGAATCCAGGCAGCCCGGATTCTCGGATAGCGTCTTCGTATTTCTTTCGCATGATGCGGTGGTTATAGTTCCACGGCTTGTGGAATCCGATGAAGTGCAGAATCCCCGGGTAGAGAGAGGCTTCTACCACTTCTCTGGGTTCGTAGGATTTCCACATCCGGTTATCAGGATTGGCTTTCAGGAAGCGGCGGGTGTGTCCATCGTGCCAGTTCCAGCGGGGATGAAGCCGGAATACCCGCTGGTAGAGGGCCGCATTCAAGGCGTCCTGGTCCTTTGCTTCAAGCTTATCGCTGTAATCTGCCGCGAACTGCATGACTCTCTCAGACAAATGATCCCGTCTGAATACTTCCAAATCCATCAGCAGTACCCCGGAGTTGAAATATCCGGGGTAGTTCACCGGGATGTCGAGCCGTTGATTGGCTCTGTTCTCCTCTGAAGAAGCGCTTTCGTATACGGCTCCAATGGCGGCCCCTTGCATGTCTACTTCAAAGAGTGGGGCGCAGTCGTCACAGACAAGGATGTCTATATCAACATACAAGGCGCGGGTGGCATGAGGAATTAAGTCAGGAATGAAGATGCGGGCCCAGGCTGACCGGGGTAAGTAAAAAGCGTATTTTTCTTCAATCTTCTCGTCCAGAACCGGTCCGGCATCGACGAAATTCAATTGGTGTCTGGCATGGATGCCAGCAGAAATATCTTGCAATCTCTTCTGGGATTCCGGCGAAATGCCGTCGCTTAATATGTATACATCATAAGTTGTCGTATCTGAGGCTCTTTTGAGCAGGGACCACAGAGCCAGAGAAAGAGGAAGTACGCCTTTTTCATTGCTGGCAAAGACAATGGTGTAAGGAGTGTGGATCGGGGTATGGGAGAGATTTGAATCCATATAGTCTGGGATTTTTGTTCCTCAACACTCTGATAGTAGCATGTTTTTCTGTCCGGGGCAAGCTTATTTTGATTGTCTCCGGGGATTCCTTGCTTCCCCGTTACTGGGGTGTATGGTCGGGAGGGAATGTGTTGATTCAGGCGTCTGTATATGTGTTGTGCGGCTCATTTCTGCAGCAGGCGCATGGCTTCAGTCTTATTGTGGCGTTGAGCCCAATCATAAGGGGTGCGGCGTGTGGAGTCTCTGAGGTCGGTTCTGGCTCCAGCCTGGAGCAGAATGCGGATGATACCCGGGGTGCCGCCCCGGGCGGCATCGTGCAGCGGTGTGCGCTTATAGTCATCCTTTGCGTGGACATCTGCGCCATCTTCCAGAAGCATGATGAGTATCTCCTCCTGGTTCTTGAGCGCTGCAGCATGCAGAGGCGTCCAGTTATCCCTTGTTTTGGCGTTGGGGTCTGCCCCGGCCTTCAGCAGAAGCCTCACATTTTCCGTTTTCCCGTTGGTAACGGCGTGCAGCAGGGGAGGCCAGCCGGAGTCGTCCACTCTGTTAATGCCTTTCTTGTTTTTCAATGCTGTTTTCAATGCTTCAGGTGAACCATATCCGGCAAGGTGGAAAAGGGAGGCACCACCGGATGCCTGGTTCTCGGCATCCATAATCAGATGGACAGCATTGTTCTTGCCGTACATCCGGGCGTAATAAACAGGGGGTTGGTTGCTTTTATCTTTGGCATGAATATCAGCCCCGGCAGCCAGGAGAATACGGATGGCGATGATGTTGCCGGTCTGGGCTGCATTGTGCAGGGGGGTACGCCCGAAGAAGTTTGTCACGTTGACGTTGCCGCCTTGCAGGTAGAGGTCGCGCAGCTTGCGGTAATCAAAATCCCTGGCTGCATCATGCAAGGGTGTGTCTCCAGCATTACCTCTCTTATAGATAGGAGAGTTCTTGCTTGCGGCTACTGGTTTTCTGGCATATCTGGCAAACACGGGAAGAACGTTTTTCTGATTGTTCGTCACTGCGAGTCTCCTGGGGGTGAGTTTTTTGTTGTTTGTCAGGGTAGCATCTGCTCCGCATATCAGCAGAAGGTCAACAATGTCGGTATGTCCTTGGCGTGCGGCGTAATGTAGCGGAGTGTCTCCTGAGGAATCCTGTGCATTAATGAAGGCTGGAAATTTCAGCAGAAGGCAGACCATGTTCATGTTGCCTTTCTGTGCGGCAATGTGCAGAGCGGTTTCTCCGTGTTCATTGCGGGAATTGGCATCTGTCTTGGCGGCTAGAAGCCTATAGGCAGTATTGCCATCATTGTTGTTCACCGCATTGAGTAAAGAAGAGGATGAGGAAGCCGGCTGCTGCTCCGAGGTATTTGCCGCCGTTTCCTGCTGCAGCATTCTGGCTGCATTGTCCTTCCTCATATTCCGGGCCCAGTCGAGAGGGGTGCGGCCTTTCGTGTCCCGGTGGTCAGGACTGGCTCCTGCTTCCAGCAGCATGGTGATGACTTTGCAGGAGTCTTTTCTGGCTGCATCGTGCAGCGGTGTCCGGCCATAGACATCTGCCGCACGGGCATCGGCCCCGGCATCCAGAAGAAGTCGGACCATCTTCTCCTTGTCCCAGAACGAAGCCGAATGCAATGGTGTCCAGTTATCCTTATCCTTTGCGTTCACATCAGCGCCTGCGGCAAGGAGGGCCCTGGCACTTTCTATATGGCTTGCTTCAGCGGCAAAGAAAAGGGGTGCCCATTTTTCATTGTTTCGCACATTCGGGTCGCAGCCATGCTGGAGTAACAGCTCAATCATGGCTGGGCGATTTTTGCGTGCGGCTTCATGAAGCGGGGTGTTTCCCTGTTTGTCTTTTGCTGAAACATCAGCGCCTGCGGCAAGGAGGGCCTTGGCTATTTCCACATGGTTTTTGAGAACGGCCTGGTGCAGCGGAGTCCATAGGTTCGTGTCCTTCTGGTTCACGTTTGCTCCGGCTTTGATGAGCCGCAGGGCTTCTTCTGTTCTTCCTCTGATGGTGGCGGCAGCGAGCGCCTGACTATCAGATGCGGAGGGTTCTGAAGCCGGAGAGTCTGTTGCATGGGGGGGGTGTCCCTTTGCTCCTTTCCCACGCAGGAATTCCGCTACGGCCAGGTTGTTGCTTCTCTGGGCGTAATCCAGCGGCGTGAGAGATTTTTTATCCAGCGGGTTGATCTCAGCCCCCTGGTTAATGAGCAGTTTGACAATACGGGTTCGCCCAGCTTCTGCTGCTTTGTGGAGTGGAGTGCAGCCCTGGGCATCCCTTGTGTTGACATCGGCTCCGGCCCTCAGCAGAATCCTGATGACCCTGGCAGTACCATGAGCGGCTTCTGTCAGGAGCTGTTCATCGTATTGCTCCTGGGTAATCCCCAGTTGTTCCAGCTCATCTTCTGGAGAGACGGTTTTTTTTGAGCTGTCAGAATCACAGGAACACAGACAGCATAGAGCCAGGGGAAGGAAAAAGAGAGGAGAGAGAGGTTTCATGGGATGGGAGAAAGGATTAGGGTTCCGGATTCCAGCCTTCTGCCATGAGCTTGTCATACATGGCCCGGGCTTCTTCCTTCATATCGAGCGAGGCTAGTCTCACATAGCGCTCAGCCATGCCCGGGTCAGGCGAAAGTTTGCTGCCACCCTTGGCTGATATGTACGCCATGTATACATAGGCGTGTTTCTGCCCCATGGCGGCGGCTTCCTGCAGGAGCTTGGTTGCAGCCTTGCTGTCGGCCGGCAGACCGGTTCCTGTGTGCTGGGCATAAGCCAGCATGATGACTGCATGGGGAACACCGGCGTTGGCGGCCACGTTGAGGTAATAGAGCCCCTTGCGGGTATCCTGGGGAATGCCGAGGCCCCGCAGCAGCATAATGCCGGCGGCTGTACCGCAGGTGGCATTGCCAGCCGCTGCGCCATGGTCAAAATGCAGGAAAGCGCGTTCCTGATTCACCGGAATGCCGCATTTTCCGTGGTAATTCATGCTGCCAAGCCAGAAACAGGCACCCACATGATTCAGCATGGCGGCCAGTTTAATGAACTGGCGGCCTGCCACATCGTTATGCTCAATTCCGGCTGCCTGCAGAATCGGATTATTGGGGTCGCCATCCGTCATGGCTGTCCCCAGGGCGAAAAGAGCATCAGAGCTATGCAGTTTGACTGCCTCTTTCAAAAGAATAAGGCTTTCCTTGGGGGCTTTTTCCGAGCTGAGTGCTGAAAGGGTATAGAGCGCTTCCGGATTTCCTTTTTCTGCGGCAGAGCGCAGCATGGCAATGCGGTCCTCCACCGAGGTGGCCTTGCTTGAAAGGTAATAGAGGACATGATGGTTACCGCGATTGATTTCTGCAGCCACCTCGGGGCGTTCCCGGTCATCCCAGCAGGACAGACGGCCGCTCATCTGCAGCCATTTGTAGCGCGGAATCATGTTACCGCTGCGGCAGGCTTCAAACATATACTTCTTTGCCGCTTCTTCGTCCTGTTTGGTGCCTATGCCCATCTGCATGCACATACAGACATTGATTTTAGCGGCATCGTACCCGGCATCGGCAGCCTTGCGAACCATCTCGTAGGCTGCCTTTACTTCCGGAGACTGCATCTTATCGCGGGGAATGCGGGAAAGCCGGCGGTCACCGACAAACTGACACGCTGCCGGATTCCCTTCCGCTGCTGCTTTCTCCATCCAGCTCATCACGGCAAATTCATCGTTGGTGGCTTCCAGTACAATGCGTAAAGGTTGGCAGAAGTCGTAGATATTCTGCTGCACAACCTCCTGGAGAGCTTCCACGAAACGCGCGTAGGCCTCCGGGTGGGCTGCGGGGGATGAATCGGCTGCCGGGGGCGTATCAGGGGTGAAGGTGAGCTCAATCTTCTTTACCGGCATGGCTGTGGCCGCCGCCGGCAGGAATTCTCTGACCGCTGCAGAAAAGGCCTGGTTGTCATCGGGGCTCTGCGCTGCAACAGGCAGTAGGGAGAGGGTGAAAAAGGGGAGAAAGCGGGACATGGTATCAGATTGCCCTTCATGGTAGCAGAATGAGCTTCCCCCGGCAAGCTCATTCTGCGTGCGTGCGCGAGATGCTTAAATTAACCCGACGGCAATTTCATCGGCCACGAGGCGTCCCTGGCGGGTCAGGATGAGTCTGCCGTCTGTTGCGAGGTCGGCCAGGCCTTCGCGTTGCAGCATGCTGGTGAAACCGGCATCCTGCGGGCGCAGCATGTGGGCAGGAAGGCCCTCGTCTGTTCGCAGCAGCAGTCCCAGTAATTCAATCCGGCGGGTGTCCGGGTCCATCTTTTCTGTGGAGCAGGGGGGGAGTTGCCCGGCCTGAAGCGCGGTTGTGTAGGCATCTGTATTTCCGGCATTGCAGTAGCGGATGCCGTGCATGGTACCTACAGCCCCGGGGCCAAGACCGCAGTAATCCTCGCCGTGCCAGCAGGCCAGATTATGCAGCGATTCGCAGCCTGGCCGTGCATAATTGGAAATCTCGTAATGCCTGTACCCGGCGGCAGTAAGCAATTCATCTGTCATCGTGAACATGGCAACATCGGCTTCTTCATCTCCCGCGGTTGCTCTGTAGTGGCGGAAGAAGTCCGTATCCTCCTCGTAGGAGAGGTTATAGGTGGAAATGTGGTCGGGGCTGAGTGCCAATGCTGCCTGCAGGCTGTGTTCCCATTGGGCGGTGTTTTGTCCGGGGAGGGAGAACATCAGGTCAATGTTGACCTGGGGAATGCCGGCTTCGCGCAGCAGACGCACGCTCTCTGCCACATCATCCGGGCTGTGTTCGCGCCCGAGCAGCTTCAGAAGCCCGGCATCAAAGCTCTGCACGCCCAGGGAGACGCGGTTGATGCCCAGTTCCCGCCATTGCTGAACCTTGGCCTCAGTAAAGGTGGCGGGGTTGCTTTCAAAACTCCATTCCTGCACATGGCTGAGGTCAAGCCATTCGCGCAGCCCGTCCACCAGCAGCTTCAGGTGCGTGGGGGAAAGCATGCTGGGAGTGCCGCCGCCAAAATAAATAGTGCGCGGGGCCGTCCCCTGGGGAAGCCGCAGGCGGGCTTCGGTGCCCACGGCCTGGGCGTAGCCGCGTATGTCGCTGCGCCCGGGAGTGTGCTTGAAAAAGGCACAGTAGGGGCAGATGCGGTGGCAGAAGGGAACATGGATATAGAGGTGCATGCGCGGCGGAGGGAAAAGAGAGGGCCGGGTTTATTCACCCGGCCCTCGTGCAAATGTTTGTGCTTGCGGGGAATGGCTTTACAGCTCGGCAGCGGCCGGGGTGTCAAGGAAGTACTTGGCATCCGCGTGCTTCTGCAGGTAGGAAGCGGCAACATCGATAGTAACCGGGCCGTTGATGGCCTTGTTCACGATGGAGGCCTTCTTCTCACCCCAGGCCATGAGACGCACCTTCTTGGCACCCATGATGGTGGCCACACCCATGGTGATGGCGGTGCTGGGCACGTTCTCGAAACCGCCGAAAGCGGGGGCAGCGTCGGTCTTGGTCAGGTCATCGAGGTGAACCTGGCGGGTGATGGTGGTGTCATCGGAACCGGGTTCGTTGAAACCGATGTGACCGGTGCGGCCAATGCCGAGAATCTGGAGGTCGAGACCACCGCAATCCTTGATTTTCTGCTCGTAAGCAGCGCAGTGAGCGGGGATTTCCTCGGGAGCAAGGGTGCCGCAGGGCAGGTTGATGTTTTCGGCGGGGATGTCGATGTGGTTGAAAAGGTTGGTGTGCATGAAGTACCAGTAGGACTCCACGTGCTCGTGGGGCAGGCCGGTGTATTCGTCCAGGTTGAAGGTGGTCACGTTCTTGAAGGAGAGACCCTCTTCCTTGTGCAGGCGAATCAGCTCAGCATAGAAGGGGAGCGGGGTGGCACCTGTGGCCAGACCCAGTACTACACCCTTGCCCTCTGCGGCACGGCTGCGGATGAGTTCGGCTACTTCAGCGGCAAGCGTCTTGGCTGCAGCTTCCTTGGTTTCGAAAACTTCGTATGTCATAGCGGGGGTATTTTATAGCTGTTGGCGACTAAATTCAATCCCAAAGTGCAGTAAATTGTTAAAATTACCTTGGATGTTCCACCAAACAGGGATTGAATAAGGCTGAGGGGGGGAGATTGTATAAATGCCGGGCCGCTCTGCCGGGGGTTATTCGACGGCGTAGGAGATGGTCAGCTCAATGCCGGAGGCAGGGGGAGGGCTTTTTTCCTTCAGTTCATGGTAGAGGATTTTCCAGTCGCTGAGCTTTTGGGTTGAAATGCAACCATGAGACCCGGTGCTGCGGATGGTGGTTTCCTCTGTTTCGCCGGGTACTGCTACCAGCGCCAGGTGCAACAGGATGTTGCTGCGATCTTCCGTGAATTTGGGAATGGCGTACCGCCCCAGGCAGGAAATATAGAATCCGTTGATGCTGTAACCATGGAAATCCGGGAAAATGCGAGCAGTCATGCCTTCCGGAATGGAGGGGGCTGTGCGTTCTTTTCTGCCGGAGTAATTGAGAGCACGCCCGCCGCTCTGCACGGGAACACTCAGCGGGGGAACTCCCTCCTGGTCGTAATGTAAGGTGACCTTACCGCGGTACACCGGCCCCAGGTAACCACTGCGCCCGGGGCTTTTGAGACCACGTTCTTCGTTCTTTTTATATATGAGGTTCTTGCTGATGTGGCGCTTCTCTTTCCAATCCCATTTGAAGGAAGTGGGCCCGTATCGTGGTTTTGACTGCACCATGGCAGCATCGGTAAAGCGCATCCATTTGGCTTTCTCAGCGCGCAGACGGTCAAGAATCCGGGCTCTTTCGGCATCTTCTGCCTCCAGTTCCTCCTGGGTGAGACCCTTATGGGTGAAAAGGATTTCCACCTTTTTAACGTTGGCTCCAGCGCGCTCTTCCTTGCACCAGTGCGCGGGATTAGCTCCCGCTTCCAGCAAAAGATGAGCCAGCTCGGTTTGTCCGGCGCGCAAAAGCATGAGCGGGGTCTTGCCTTCATTATCAAGCTGGTGGATGTTTGCCCCGGATCGCAGAAGCCTGAGAGTTTCTTCATGTGCTTTTTCTGGCAGTTGGACGCTTTCGTGCAGATTGGCGGCCGGGGTGATCTGCTGGCACAAGCTGGTAAGCCTGCTCTGCAGTTCGGTATCGGTACACATGTGGTGTGCGCTGCGGCCTTTCGGGGTTGCGATTTCCGGATCTGCACCATAAAGCAGCAGCCCGTCCACCAGTTCCCGGTTGTTGAGGGCGGCTGCCATCATGAGTGCTGTCTGTCCACGGGTGTCGCGTGAGTCGATATCGCCGCTGTTGACAATGCTGAGCAGCCTGCGCGACAGCATGCGGGCTATCTGGGTCTGGCGCAGGGTCGTCCCCTGAAACCGGGCAAGTTGCTGGCCGTGGCGCATCAGAAAGTCAGGCAGGCGCATATCACCAGCAAATACCATGCTGGTGAATACCGGAAAAATCAGCCAGGAGAGAATGTTGCCCGCTCTCATGATTCAATAGCGTACGTCAAAATAACATTGCAGTGGAGCGTATGTAAAGCGTAAAAATAAGGAAATGGATTGAAAAATAGCATTTTATGAAGTAGAGTGCAAATTTTTTCTAAAAAAAAGACTTGCAATGCCGGAAATCGTGTGCTATGCTGCCGCCGCACACAGCATCTGCCGCTGTAGCTCAGGGGTAGAGCAACGCATTCGTAATGCGTGGGTCGTCAGTTCAAATCTGACCAGCGGCTTCTCCTTGAGAAACACAAGATGCAGGGTGCTCACAGACAAAGTGCCTCCTTAGCTCAGTTGGTAGAGCAGTTGACTCTTAATCAATTTGTCCGCGGTTCGAGTCCGCGAGGGGGTACCAGTCTGTGAGCAGCCACGTGGGTAAACGCCTCCTTAGCTCAGTTGGTAGAGCAGTTGACTCTTAATCAATTTGTCCGCGGTTCGAGTCCGCGAGGGGGTACTCAAATCAGTTTGAGAGGTGTGGGGTGACCTGGTAAATCAGGTCGCCCTTTTGTTTTTGCGACATTCTGCCGTTAATAACAGAATAGATACTTGCCACGAGGGCGCGAAAAGAGTAGAATGCACCGAGCTCTTCATGCGACACTATATCCTCAGACGCCTGCTGCTGATGCCTATTACCCTGGTAGGTATCACGTTTCTGTTTTTTTTTCTGACCCGCATGGTGCCGGGTGGCCCGGTGGAGCGCATGCTGCAGGAACAGGCCATTGGTGCGCTGATGGGGGAAAAGACTGTAGGGCAGACGATTTCCCGGCTGGGAAATGATGACCTGGAGCGTCTGGAGGAGCTTTTTAATTTGCAGGAACCGACCTGGAAAGCCTATTTGCAATGGCTGGGCGTGCTTCCCCGCGCGGTGGAAATAGCCAAGGCAGAATTTAATGATGCCGGTGTGGCGACGATAACCATAGCATCCTCGAGCGGTAAATCTGTGGCATTGGAGGTGACCCGTGAGGGCGATGTGCCCCTGTTTCTGGCTCCGGAATGGATGGAGGATGAGGGCTGGAAGGTGAAACTGGAATCTCCGCAGGACAGAGCAGCGCGTCTGGCAGCACGCCGTCGTATTACCGACGCTGCGGAAATTGCCTCGCTGGCCGGCACTCCGGCTTGCCGCCGCTGGCGGGCCGTAGCAAGCCGCCGAGCGTTTCAGGGGGTGCTGCAGGGGAATCTGGGGCTTTCTTACAAATACAACGAGCCTGTCACCCGTATGATGATGGACCGCCTGCCGGTTTCTCTGTATTTCGGGCTTCTGGGGGCAGTCATTACGTATGTGGTGAGTATTCCGCTGGGGGTGTTCAAGGCTCTGCATCACCGCAGCTGGATGGATAGTGTGACCAGCGTTCTCATCTTTGTGGGGTACGCCGTACCGGGCTTTGCATTAGGCGCTGTGCTGCTGGTCTACCTGGGGGCTCGTATGGAATGGTTCCCCCTGTACGGACTGGTGAGCCCGGGTTTTGAATGGATGCCGTTCAAGGAACAGCTGTACGACCTGGCCATTCACACAGTTCTGCCGCTCACCTGCTATGTGGTTTCCACCTTTGCGGTGACAACCATGATGATGAAGAACAACCTCATGGAGAATCTCTCCCGTGATTATGTGCGGACTGCTGTGTCCAAGGGGGTATCCTTCCGCCAGGCTGTGTGGCGGCACGCCTTCCGGAACTCCGTCATCCCGATTGTCTCAACCCTGGGTGGGGTCATTTGCACCGTGGTTGGCGGTTCTATACTCATTGAGCGCGTATTCGACATTCAGGGTTTTGGTATGTTGAGTTTCCAGGCCCTCATGGATAAGGATTATTCCCTGATTATGGGCACGCTGCTGCTCACTTCCATTCTCATTATCATTGGTAACCTGATTTCGGATCTCCTCGTGGCCATGGTGGATCCCCGTGTGCGTTTTGAATAAAAATGAGCAAGAACCTCATAGCCCTGCTGCTGATACTGGCCTCTCTGTTGGGAGCGCTCGGCGAACTGAACGGCTGGCTGCTTCCCACGCTTTCCTGGCCTTTTACGGTGAGCCGCGAGGTGCCGTTTCTGAGCTGTGCCGAGGAATTGGCTCCCTACCTGGCTGCGGATGGCCGTGTGCATTGGTTTGGCTGGCTGGGTATGCTGACATTGCTGCTGGCTGGTCTGTACCTTCTGATTCGCCGGAGTTCCAGCCTGCGCCTGCCGCCGGAATATGCCAAGCGGGTTGCCCGCTTCCGGAAAATTCGCCGTGGCTACTGGTCGCTCATTGCATTTGGCGTCATTATGCTGCTTGCCGCCATGGATCAGTGTCTGGTAGGCAAACGGGCGTTGCTTGTGGTATACAATGGCGAATGGTACAGCCCGGCTCTTACCCGGGCGGTGCTCCGGGGCGAGGAATTCGGGTTGAAGGGTGCAGAGGCTTGTGCTGAGACGGATTACCGGGCTCTGCGTGACCGCCTGGGGCAACCCGGCGTGTCTGGCTTTGTCATTATGCCCCCGGTTCCCTATGACCCCACAATGGATGCAGCGCCGTTCCCCTCAGAGGAGCTGATCTGGCGCGATGGTATCTTGTGTGGCCCGGATGGCCGTACCCCATACAACGGGCTGGCCTGCCGCCTGTATGACAACGGACAGCCGCACCTGCGGCAGCGTTTCCGCAGCGGTCTGCCCGATGGGCACGTACAGGGCTGGCTGCAGGACCGCACCGAAATCTATACGGCAACATACAAGGAAGGTAAGCTGGTATCGGAACACATACGCGGTGAGCTGAAAGTCAGCCAGTTTATGCAGCTTACTCCGGCAGAAAGTGAACGGAAGGTGTATTACCACCCCGCTCCTCCTTTCACCGGTGGCCATCTGCTGGGCACAAACAGCCAGGGGGCGGATATTCTGGCCTATCTGTACGGGGGACTGCAGGTCAATATCAAGGCGGCCCTGCTGTATCTGCCAATCATTTACCTCATCGGGCTTACCATGGGGATGCTCATGGGGTATTTCGGGGGGCGTTTCGACCTGGTAACCCAGCGTTTCATCGAAATACTATCGCAGGTGCCGTTCCTGTTTGTGGTGATGATTGTTTCTGACTTTGTGCCGATGCAGCTGCGCGGCCTGTTCCTGATTCTGAGCCTTCTGGCCATGTTTGGGTGGATGCACATGACCTATCTGGTGCGTACGGCCACCATGAAGGAGAAGACCCGTGATTATGTGTCTGCCGCCCGGGTGATGGGAGCCGGCACCTGCCATATTCTGCTGCGCCATATTCTGCCGAATCTCCGCGGTATCGTGGTGACACTGATTCCGTTCAGCGTGGCGGCGCTCATCTTTTCTCTGGCATCGCTGGATTATCTGGGCTTTGGCCTGCCGGATACCTATGCCAGCTGGGGGCGGTTGCTCAACGATGGCTTATCGAAACTTTCCTCGCCCTGGGTGGTTTCCAGTGCTTTCTTTGCGCTGGTGGGTACCCTGCTTATTGTGACCTTCATAGGCGAATCTGTGCGTGAGGCCTCAGACCCCCGCCGCCACAGTTACTACGAATAAAGACATGCTTTCCGTACCGCGCTCCATTTCCCGTCTGCTGTTCAGCTGTGCCACGGCCCTGCTGGGGGCGGTGCTGCTTACTGGCTGCGATGATGACGGTACCGCACTGGGGCTGGAGTGGCAGCACCCGTCGGATCTGACCATGCCGCCTGGTTTTGCAGAAACGGATGATGTTCCCACCTACACCAAGCGCTGGCACATGCCGCCGGGTTTTGCCGGTTTCCCGGAGCGCTGGAATGCCCGGGTCAGGGAGTATATTGAGACCAATCTGGAGGAGGACTGCAACACTTGTGAAAAGGCGTTGCTCCAGTACCTGACCTCCGCGCCCGGTGGTGAGCGGCAACATCGGGCCAGAATACGCTTTCAGAATACCTGGCCGAATCTGCTCAGCTTGAGTCGCCGCAAGGGGCAGGGGGACTACCTGCGCTTCCTGCGTGAAAACCAGCTTCCGGAGGACCTGGAGTGGCACGATGGTATGGACCAGCCGGAACTCGGCAGCCCCAAGGCGGTGAAAGGCGGTACCCTGCGGCTCGCCCTGCAGAGGTCTTTCCCCAACACGTTCCGCATGTTCGGGCCGAATAGCAATAATGCGTTCCGCCGGTATCTGTACGATGATATTGATTTGCCGCTCATTCGTCTGCATCCCGGTACCGGAAAACTGATTCCAGGCACGGCAGACCGCTGGGCTGTCTCCAGAGATGGCCGCACGATTTATTTCCATATTGATGAGGCAGCTCGCTTCTCCGATGGCTCTCGCCTCACAACGCGTGATTTTATCACCTCGCTCTTTGTCCGCACTTCTCCCTATGGGGTGGAGCCGTTCTACAACGACTATTACATGGGGAATTTTTCCCGGATTGAGGTATATGGCAATCAGTACATTGCCGTTACGCTGGCCGCGGCCCGCCCGTATGCGCCGTTCTACGCCTCTATTCCGGCAAGCTGCACCGCCTTTTATGCGGAATTCGGCCCAGATTACCCCACCCGGTATCTGTGGCGTGTGGCGCCGACAACCGGTGGCTATACGGTGAATCCGTACGATGTGATTATGGGGCGTCAGGTGAGTCTTATCCGCGTGCCGAACTGGTGGGCTGCAGACCGCCGCTACACGCGCTACTCCTGCAATGTGGATCACATCGTATACCGCTTCGTTTCGGAAAGTACGAAAATCCGTGAGTTGTTCCGCCTGGGAGAACTGGATGTATTTAATGCCCGTGAGGCTGATTTCTGGTATGAGGGGCTGGAGATGGATGCTGTGCACCGGGGGTTGATACAGCGCGTGCATTTCAACAACATCTGGCCGCGTAACTGTTTCGGTTTCCACCTGAACTGTTCCCAGCCGCCTTTCAATCAGAAGGTGATGCGGCGCGGATTCCACCATGCGTTGAATGTGCAGGCGGTGCTCGATACTGTGTTCCGAGGGGATTATACCCGCCTGGGTTCCTATTTCTCCGGCTTTGGTCAATACACGGATGAGAGTATCAAGGCGCTCCCGTATGCTCCGGAAAAAGCCCGTGCCTGTTTTGCCCGTGCCGGATACACGGTCGAAGGCCCGGATGGCATTCTCTGCAAGCCGGATGGCACACGGCTTCAGGTGGTGCTCAGCAGCCGCATTGACCCGCTCTATACTAACTGTATGAACATTCTGCGCGAGGAGGCTGCCCGCTGCGGGCTTGACCTTCGGTTGGACCAGGCTGATGATACCGTGCTTTATTCGCGCATCAAATCCAAGCAGTATCAGGCCGCCATTTTCTCCTGGGGCTTCTCCCCGCCACTACCGGATCCGGGGCCGTTCTTTGATTCTTCGTATGCTTTCAAGGATGACGGAACGCCCATGCCCGGAACGAGCAACATCACCGCCACGAATTCACCCTCGTTGGACCGCGCTATTCTGGCGTGTCGCTCCGCTGCAACAGAAGAGGAAGCAGTGGCTGCTCACCACCAGGCTCAGCGCCTGATTGCCTCCACCCTGGCCTGGGTGCCGGGATGGACTACCTCGTATTGGCGCTTTGCTCAGTGGCGGTGGCTCCGCTGGCCCGATGAACCGGATTGCCGCTTCTGTCCGCCGCGTTATTACGACCCGCTGGATAGCCACCTGTACTGGATAGATGAAAGAATGAAGGCTAAAACCCTGCGGGCGCGACGCTCCAGTAAGGTATTCCCTGAAACCGACCTGGAGATTGAGCTACCCTCTGAAACTCCCCCTGCGCCATGAGTACCGACAATCTGCTGGAAGTGAAAAACCTGAGTGTCGCGTTCGAGACCGAGCGCGGCTTGTCGCGTGCGGTGGACGATATCAGTTTTACCATACCGCGTGGTAAATGCGTGGGGATTGTAGGGGAGAGCGGTTGTGGCAAGAGCGTGACGGCTATGAGCCTGGTGCGCTTGCTTCCTCAGCCGAATGGTCGGATTGTTTCCGGACAGATTCTCTACAACGGGGAAGATGTGGTCACCATGTCGCAACGGCGGTTGCGAGCTTTGCGCGGGGGGAATATAGGCTTTATTTTTCAGGAGCCTATGAGCGCTCTTAATCCGGTTCACACCATTGGTGACCAGATTGCCGAAACGCTGATGCTGCACCGCGAAATGACGGCAGAAGCCGCCTGGGTGGAAGCTATCAATCTGCTGAATCGCGTCAAGATTCCCAGCGCTGCGCTGTGTGCCAACCAATATCCAGGTTCTCTGTCGGGCGGTATGCGGCAGCGTGTGGTCATAGCTATGGCTCTGGCCTGCCGCCCGGAGATGATTATTGCAGATGAACCCACTACCGCGCTTGATGTGACTGTGCAGCAGCAGATTCTTGCGCTTCTGCGGGAGCTGCACGAAGACCTGGGAGCCTCTTCGCTCCTCATCACGCATGACCTGGGTGTCATTGCCCAGCATTGCGACCGGGTGCTGGTCATGTATGCCGGGCGCATTGTGGAGAGCGCCCCTGTCGAGGAGCTTTTTGCCAATCCTGTGCATGCCTACACCAAGGCACTGCTGGCGGCCATTCCCCGCCGAGACTATGTCCGTAAGACTCTTCTGCCCTCCATCCCGGGGCATGTGGCCTCCATTCGCCACCAGGTGCAGGGGTGTCGCTTCTGTCAGCGTATGGGGGTGCCTGTGGACGAGCTTACTGTGCGGCCCCGCATGGTCGAAATTGCCCCCGGGCACCGGGTCGAGGCGTGCCCTCGCTGTTCTGGCATTACCAGTGAAGAGGAAAGCCCGGAATGATGCCGCAGGTGACGCCAAAAACGGCTTGACAATTAAGATAGAAAGCGTAGAATGAACGCCGCTGCGTCCCTCTTCGGGAGCGTTGTGTTTACATATATACATAAGTTTTTCATTATGAACAGTTACCGTACCCATACGTGCGATGAACTCCGCCCCGCTCATGTAGACCAGGTTGTGACGCTGGTTGGCTGGGTGGATACCGTGCGCGACCACGGCGGTGTGATTTTTATCGACCTCCGCGACCGCGCCGGCAAGACCCAGGTAGTTTTCCACCCTGAAATTGATGCTAATCTTGCCAATCAGGCTGAGGCGCTGCGTGTGGAGACGGTTATTCAGGTATCTGGCAAGGTGGTGCGCCGCCTCAAGACAGAGGAGATTGATGCCACCAACCCCGACCTGGCCACTGGCGAGATTGAGGTGGAAGCCACTTCCCTTACTGTTCTGAATCCAGCCGCTGTACTGCCGTTCCAGCTCGATCGCAACATCGCCAATGAGGACATCCGTCTCAAGTACCGCTTCCTGGATCTGCGTCGCCCGGCGATGCAGCGCAACATGATTCTGCGCCACCGTATCACCAAGACCATGCGCGACTATCTTGACGAGCAGGGCTTCCTGGAGATTGAGACCCCCATCCTCTCCAAGAGCACGCCCGAAGGAGCCCGCGACTTCCTGGTGCCCAGCCGCCTTACTCCCGGTGCTTTCTATGCGCTGCCGCAGGCTCCTCAGCAGTACAAGCAGCTGCTCATGGTGGCTGGCATGGAGCGCTATTTCCAGGTGGCCCGCTGCTTCCGCGACGAAGACCTTCGCGCCGACCGCCAGCCCGAGTTCACGCAGATTGATATTGAGGCTTCCTTCATTACTCCCGAGGATATTTACACTTGGATTGAAGACATGCTCAAGCGCGTGTTCAAGGAGAGCGTGGGGCGCGATATCGTGACTCCGTTCCCCCGTATGACCTGGCACGATGCGATGAATCAGTACGGCTCCGATAAGCCTGAGCGCCGTTTCGAGATGAAGATAACGGAATGCTCTGATGTGTTTGCCAATAGTGATTTCCGCGTGTTCTCCAGTGCTGTTGCCAGCGGTGGTGTGGTGAAGGCCATCAACGCCAAGGGTTTCAACCCCTCCGTGGGGCAGATTGATTCCCTGACGCAGACCGCCATTGAGGCTGGTGCCAAGGGCCTGGCCTACATCAAGGTCCGCGACGTGAACGACCGCGACGGCTGGAAGAGCCCCATCACCAAGCGCCTGACAGATGCGGAGATTGAAGCCCTGAAGGAGCGCCTCAACATCGAGAGCGGTGACTGTGTGTTCTTTGCTGCCGGTGAATGGGAGCAGAGCTGCACCATTCTGGGCCGCGTGCGTCTGGCCTGTGCAGACTTCATGGAGCTGCTCAAGGGCAACGATGAGGTCGACCTCTTCTGGGTGAACCGCTTCCCCCTCTTTGGCTGGGATGCAGAGGAACAGCGGTTCTGCGCCATTCACCACCCCTTCACCCGCCCTGTTCCCGAAGATGTGGAGAAGGTGCTCAAGGGTGAGATTTCCACCGATATCTGCGCTGAGGCATACGACGTTATCTTCAATGGTAATGAGCTGGGCGGCGGTTCTATCCGTATCCATGAAAAGGAGCTGCAGGACGCCACGTTCCGTGCGCTCGGTCTGGATGACGCCACGATTCAGGAGCAGTTCGGCCACCTTCTGGCTGCCTTCTCCTTCGGTGCTCCGCCCCATGGTGGTCTGGCTCTGGGGCTGGACCGCGTGGTCATGCTCATTGGTAAGTGCGATTCCATTCGCGAGGTGATTGCTTTCCCGAAGAACAACCGCGGTGCTGACCTCATGAGCGAATCTCCCGCTGCCGCAGAACCCAACCAGCTGCGCGATGTGCATATTCAGGTGAAACTGCCCGAGAAGCTGCGCCAGAAGCTGGAGGCCGAAAAGGCCGCAGCTGAGCAGCAGAGTTGAATTCTGCGTCTCTGAAATATAATGTTTCATACCCCGCCCGCAGGAATAAACACCTGCGGGCGTGCTTTTTGCTCGCAAAATGCCGCATGTTAAGATAAATATAGGGATAACGACCGCTTAATATATGAATAGAATGAGCTCTCATCCATCCACAGAACCTGCGGCAGAGCGCATAGACTGGTCAGCCTGGCT
>JAEIGA010003934.1_pt1 | contig 23070 bp, 19 predicted proteins | sample 9270691 | NCBI WGS metagenome assembly JAEIGA01 (sample SAMN17057246, study PRJNA624740) | gut metagenome | biome: biome; isolation source: fecal sample | host: Bos grunniens | place: China: Xizang | collected 2019 | reverse complement strand
AGAAGTTCTGCAAATTTTGCGCAGTGTTCTGCTTCTTCCCAAGCATAACGTTTAAATGCTTCTGCAATTTCTGGATAACCTTCGCGGTCTGCTTGACGGCTCATTGCTAGGTACATACCTACTTCTGTTGCTTCGCCAAGGAAGTGAGCGTTAAGGTCTTTTTTCATTTCGTCGTCTGTATCAGCAGCGATACCGATAACGTGTTCTGTTACAAACTCTAAAGCACCATTTTCTTCTAGTTCTTTAAATTTATCTTTAGGTTGTTTACATTGTGGGCAAAATTCTGGAGCGGTTTCACCTTCGTGAACATATCCGCATACATTACATATAAATTTTTTCATGACTTTATCTTTTAAATTATTATTTTACTTCTTTGAAAACCTTAGCTGGTTGTTTACATTTTGGACAAACTGCTGGTGGTTGTTCGCCGTAGTGAACATATCCACATACTGTACATACAAACTTTTTCATAATATTACTTTTAAATTTCTTATTTATTATTCTCTGCTTCTTTTAAAAGCTTTTCTTGATAACATTTCTCGCAAAAACCTTTATAATAGACTTGAGTTTCTGTAATTCTCAAGTTCTTATACTCCGATAGACTTACCTCATCAAGTTTTATTGGTTCTACATCGTGTACACAACCACATCCAAGGCAGATAAAGTGTGCATGAGGAGTAACATTCCCGTCGTAACGTGTATTTTTCTCATCTATCGTAAGCTGCAACGCCGCTCCATTATCTACTAAAACTTTCAAAGTATTATAAACTGTAGTTTTAGACAGCGTTGGAATACTATCAGAAAGGTTTGAATGTATCTCATCCACTGTAGGATGAGTGAAATTATTTAATAGATAATGCATTACAGCCACTCTCTGCATAGAAGGATTTATTCCTTTCTCTTGTAAATATGCTTTAATCTTAACTGGCATTTGCACCTCCTTTTTTTTATTATCATTACTAATTTGTAATGATTACAATTTTAATTTCATTGCAAATATATAACCTTTTCAAATAACTTCCAAATTTTTTCCAATATTTTTTTCAAAAAAATTTATATATCGATACGGACGCAGCACACTACGTCCCTACACTATCAAGAACCCCATCCTATCTTGCACAATCAAAAATTAAATATTACCTTTGTGCTGCCGCGCTGACACATTTTGGGAAACTTAACAATCAATTATTAACCGAGATACTTCGGGTTAGTCAATGGCGTGCTACTGTCCCTCGTGGTCTGGGTAGATTACAAAGATAACCGGAGCCTCAAATCCTTTCTTTTAAAAGTTTGGATCACAAATGGCAGCGCGGTTTTTTTATTTTGGAGCTATTTTATATAAGTAGATACCAATGGCAAGATAAATCACATTTGGCAACCAAACTGAAAGAGTTGGATTTACCCCTCCTTTAATGGTAAGTGAAGATGACACCATATTGAAGAGAATATAGGTAACACTAAGTAAGAATCCAATAAAGATGTGAAAACCAGTTCCCCCTCTCGACTTTCTTGAAGCCACAGAAACCCCGATTATAGTTAAGATAAATGCAGCAAATGGGTTTGCTATACGTTTTTGTAGTTCAAGTTCGTACGCATTAAGACCTGATAATCCACGTTTACTTTGTGTATCTAGATATTCTATAAGTTCACTTGTGGTTAATTGTTCATATTCCTTTACAATTTTAGTAAAGTCTTTTGGAATCATATTTAATTCCAATTTCATCACATCTAAGGTATTAACCTCCTCCTTTAGATCTACAAATTTTCTTTGCATACAATTATACGCAGTCCAATTGTATAAAGAATCATACTGAATTCTCATAGCAGTTATTCGTTCCTCTAGTTTCTTTCCATTGAACCTATCGTATGAAAATTTGTAGCCAATATTTTTAGCAATATCATATCTCTCAACATAAATTATCTCATTATCAGAGATTCTTAATTGCTGATGATCTAAACTAGACTCAAACTTCTTATGCTCTACATATTTGTATTCAAATTTAAGCCTTTCTCTAATACCTGGCGGAATAATTTCAGAACTTATATAAAATGTAGCCGCAGCAATTATCGCAGCTGAAATAAGATACGGAACTAATATTCTCTTAAAACTTATACCACCTGCTAGCATGGCTATAATCTCTGAATTAAATGCCAATTTAGATGTAACAAAGATTACCGATAAAAAGACAAAAAGAGAACTAAAAAGGTTGGTATAATAAGGAATAAAATAAATGTAGTACTCTAAAACAATGGTCTTAAAATCTAAACCTTCATTATAGAAATCATCCATCTTTTCAGTGATATCTATAACTATGGCTACACTAATAATAAGTATAATGGACAAGACGTATGTGCCCAAAAACTTCTTAATTATATAAAAATCTAATTTCTTTAGCATAGCGACAGGCAAAGATAATAAAAATTTTATTCATCAGAAATTTCAACTAAAACTTCTCTGTATGCATTGAAGATTTTAGATTTAGATACGTAACCCACATATTTATTACCATCGAGCACAGGAAGATTCCAAGCCTGCGTCTGCTCAAATTTTTCCATAACTGTATCCATAGAATCCTTTACATCTACCTTTTCTGGAGGATAAATCATAAGTTTCTTTACAGTAAATCTATTATACAATTCTGGGCGGAACATAATATTTCTGACTTCCTCAAGAGAAACAACACCAATAAATGTGCCGTCTTTTTTCACAACAGGGAAAATATTACGCTTAGAAGTAGAAATTAGTTTAACTAAATCACCAAGTTTAGCCTCTGGGCTTATAGTTTGCAAATCTGTTTCAATTACATTATGCATTCGCATCAAACATAGCACCGCACGGTCCTTGTGGTGTGTAACCAGTTCACCTTTATGTGCCAAACGCATTGCATAAATACTATGTGGCTCAAATATATAAATTGTAATAAATGAGATCACAGATACAATCATTAGTGGCATAAACAAATCGTAACCACCTGAAAGTTCGGCAATCAAAAATATACCAGTTAAAGGGGCGTGCATAATTCCAGACATTACACCTGCCATACCTGCAAGTGCAAAGTTTTGGGCAGGAACATTAAATCCACACATCTGCATAATTAATGCACAAATATATCCCACAATACAACCCACAAATAGCGAAGGAGCAAAAAGCCCACCTACTCCTCCAGCTCCATTTGTTGCAGCAGTTGCCACCAACTTAAACAAAACAATAAGAGCAAGATATACTAAAACAACATAATCATTATGTCTAAAACCAAAGAATAAGCTATTCTCAAACAACCTTTCAGGATCTAAACTAAGCAGGTGATTAATCGACTCATAACCTTCACCATAAAGAGGGGGTAAAAGATAAATTAAAGCACTTAACATTAGCGCTCCTACCAGCAATTTAGACCAAAAAGTATTTAATTTTCTAAACACCCCTTCAACACGGTTCATCCCTCTTGTATAATACAAAGAAACAAAACCACACATCACACCCAAAAGAATATACATTGGTATTCTCTCAAGTGAGAAATCCTCGCCTACTAGATTAAACATCACAGTTTTACCAAGTAGAAAATATGAAAGAGAAGTAGCTGTTACAGAAGAAATTAGGAGAGGTACTACAGAGTTAAAAGTCATATCAATCATGAGCACCTCCAAGGTAAACACTACACCTGCTATAGGAGCTTGAAAGATACCACTAATAGCACCAGCAGCTCCACAACCCACCATAAGCATCAGAGTCTTTTGGTCCATCTTAAAGAAACGGCCCAAGTTTGAACCAATAGCAGAGCCTGTCAACACCACTGGCGACTCAGCACCTACCGAACCACCAAAACCAATAGTCACCGAACTTGCTACTACAGAACTCCATGTATTATGAAGCTTCATTATACTTTTTCTCTGCGAGATAGCATAAAGAATTTTTGTTACACCGTGGCTAATATCGTCCCTAAGAATGTATTTTACAAAAAGACCAGAAAGCAAAATACCCACAACTGGGTACAAAAGATATAGTAAGTTTCCAGAATAATATTCAAAGTTTGTAGTAAGTAGATATTGGATACCATGAATAGCCCATTTTAGCAGGCATGCAGCAAACGCAGTCAATATCCCTACCACAAAACTCAATACGAGTGCAAACTGCTTTGCAGGTATGTTATCTTCACGCCATTTAAGCAGACTATCATATAAATCTACTAGTTTCTTTTTCATCTTACTTTCTTAACACTGCAAAAGTACCATTTTTTTCAAATTTTATTATAGAAGAAGGAGATTTTTTTTCATCTTCATCTCTTCTTGCTTCTGCCACATAATCTACACCATTTTTTATTTCATCCTCTATTTGATAAAAATTCTCTGGAGTTGGATTGCCACTAATATTTGCAGAAGTAGAAATAATTGGCTTACGAAAAGCATAACACAATGCCTTTGAAAACTCTTCATTTGTTACTCTTATCCCCACACTACCATCCTCTGCCATCACATTTGGAGCCAAGTTTTTGCCTGTTGGATAAATTATAGTAAGCGGAGTATCAGACACTTCCGCCAAATCCCAAGCCACATCTGGCACGTCATCTACATAGGCAGCAAGCCTATCAACACTATCAACCAACACTATTAACGACTTGCTATCTGCACGTTTTTTTAGCTTAAAAATCTTTCTTACAGCCTCTTCATTTGTGGCATCACAACCAATTCCCCACACTGTATCTGTTGGATATAAAATAAGGCCTCCCGAACGAAGCACCTCAACCATTTTTTTTATCTCGTTCATATAATGAATATAAAAAATTTTACCTATCTTTACAAATTGATATTTTGCAACGGCAAAATTAAGCATTCTTCCGCTATAAACAAATAAAAATATATATGCTTCACAAATGGATTATTAATAACCTAAACGAAAAAGAAGAATTATGTAGAAACGAACTATCACAGAAACTAAGAATTAGCCCAGCTCTTTGCACTTTACTTGTTCAAAGAGGCATTACCACAATAGAAGAAGCCAACAACTTTTTCTTTCCTAGATTAAGAGAAATACACGACCCATTTCTACTTAACGATATGGATAAGGCTGTAGAAAGACTAAACTCAGCCCTAGGTAACAGAGAAAAAATTCTAGTTTATGGTGATTACGATGTGGACGGAACCACAGCAGTAGCACTAGTATATAAATTCCTTCAACAATGCACATCAAACATCGACTTCTATATTCCAGATAGAAACGATGAGGGATATGGTGTATCTTACAAAGGAATCGATTATGCAGCAGAAAATTCTTTTTCACTAATTATAGTTTTGGATTGTGGCATTAAAGCCATCGAAAAAGTAAACTATGCAAAAGAAAAAGGCATAGACATTATCATCTGCGACCACCACACTCCAGACGACACATTACCAGATGCTGTAGCCGTTTTAGACCCAAAACGCACAGATTCTACATACCCATACGGACACCTTTCAGGTTGTGGCGTTGGTTTTAAACTTATGCAAGCCTTTGCCATAAACAACAATATTCCTATGGAAAAACTATTCTCGCTTTTAGACCTTCTAGCAGTGAGTATAGCATCCGACATCGTACCAATTACAGGTGAAAACCGAGTACTTATGCAATACGGTCTTAAAAGACTCAACAGCAATCCAAGTATTGGACTTAAAGCCATCATTGATGTTTGTGAACTTAAAGACAAAGAAATTACCACTAGCGATATTGTTTTCAAGATAGGACCTCGCATAAACGCCTCAGGTAGAATGAGTTCAGGAAGAGAAGCAGTAGAACTTCTTGTAGCCAAAGACTACGTCTCTGCCAAAGAAAAGAGCGACCTTATCGACAATTACAACAAAACTAGAAAAGACCTCGACAAACAAGCCACAGACGAGGCTCACAGAGAGATACTTAAACTGAAGAACCTAGGCGAAAAAAGTTCAATCGTGGTATACAATCAAGAATGGAACAAAGGCGTTATAGGCATTGTTGCATCACGCCTTAGCGAACAATATTTTAAACCAGCCGTGGTACTAACACTTTCAAATGGCATGGCAACAGGTTCTGCTCGTTCTATTGCAGGTTTCGACCTATACAAAGCAATTGACTCTTGCCGCGACTTATTAGAAAACTTTGGTGGACATATTTATGCAGCAGGTCTTACACTTAAATTAGAAAACGTAAAAGAGTTTAAGGAAAGATTTGAAAAATACGTTAGTGAAAATATCACTGACGAACAAAAGATTCCTCAAATCGATATAGACACAGAGCTATCATTAAGCGAAATCAACGATAGTTTCTTTGAAAAACTAGGACAATTTGCTCCTTATGGTCCAGAAAACACCAAACCTATATTTGTTACAAACAACGTAATAGACGCAAATAGTTGCAAACTTGTTGGACTAGACCAAAAACACCTAAAATTAGATGTTTGCACCTTAGATAACAGAAATGTTAGATGCAGTGGCATTGCCTTCAATGTAGAAAATCCACAAAAATGTATTGAACACATCAAGAGCAAAAAGCCATTTAACATTTGCTACACCCTAGAGGAAAACAACTTCAATGGCAAAAAAAGCATTCAACTAATGGTCAAAGACATTCAGTTAATATGACGCCATATCTACAGAAGTTGAAACAATATTGGGGTTACGATGAATTTAGACCATCACAACTCGACATCATCGAATCCATCGGCAGTGGGAAAGACACCCTAGGACTTCTTCCTACTGGCGGAGGAAAATCTATAACCTTTCAAGTGCCTGCTCTTTGCCAAGAGGGCAGATGCTTGGTTATTACCCCACTTATTGCTTTAATGAAAGACCAGGTAGAAAACCTTAAGAAAAAGGAAATTAAAGCAATTGCCCTTCACTCTGGACTTACCTTTACACAATACAAACAATGCCTAGATAATATTTGCTACAATAAGACAAACGACCCTAGGGCAAATTACAAATTTATCTACGTTTCGCCAGAAAGACTTTCTACTGACACTTTTCTAGAAGCACTACCATATATGCACATTAGCATGGTAGCAGTAGACGAAGCACACTGTATTTCTCAGTGGGGATACGACTTCAGACCAGAATACAAAAAAATAGCAGAAATACGAGAAATTCTGCCAAATGTACCTTTTCTAGCACTTACCGCTACTGCTACACCAGAAGTAGCAAAAGACATCCAAACATCACTTCTTTTCAAAGAAGAAAATGTTAAGCGTATAAGCTTCTATAGAAGCAACTTAGCATACAAAGTTAAACTCACAGAAAACAAAGAAGAAGAACTTATAAAACTTCTTACCAAGACCCCTGGTAGTGCCATTATTTACGTTAGAAATCGTAAAAAAACAAAAGAAGTATCAGAACTTCTAAACAAAAACAATATCTCTGCAGACTTTTTCCACGCAGGACTCGACAATGCTATAAAAGACTTAAAACAAGATAGTTGGAAGAACAACAAATTTAAAGTAATGGTTGCCACCAATGCCTTTGGTATGGGCATCGACAAACCAGACGTTAGACTTGTCATCCACATCGACATTCCAGACAGTGTAGAAGCATATTTTCAAGAAGCTGGACGTGCAGGACGTGATAGAAACTATGCAGAATGTATTCTGCTTTATAGCAAAAAAGACCTCAGCCAAATGAAAAAGCGTCTTGCAGACAATTTCCCTTCAAAAGAATTTATTTGCAACGTTTATAACCAACTTGGCAACTATTTTCAACTAGGAGTAAACTACGGAGAAGGCAATTGCTTCGACTTCAATTTAGAAGACTTTTGCCGTAAGTTTCACCTACCACTTTTATCCACACAAGCTGCCATTAGAATTTTAGACCTAGACGGTTACATCGAATATAAAGAAGAAAAAGAATTATTCTCTAGAGTCATTGTTACTAGGTCTAGACGATTATTATACGACACCATATTTTCAGAAGAAGAAGATCGCATTATGCAATTCTTATTAAGAAAATACAGTGGCATTTTTGCAGATTACACCGTAATAAGCGAAACAGAAATATCCATTGACACAGAAATAGACCCAAATAGAGTCTACGAAATACTCACATGGCTTAGAAAAACAGGAGTCATAGACTATATTCCTAAGAAAAACTCACCTGCCATTAGATATTTGCAAGACAGAATTCCACCAGAAATTCTGAGAATTTCTACCGATGTATACGAATCTCGCCTTGCACGATACAAAAGCAGAATGGAAACTATGATTAACTACGTTAGCTCCACCAATCACTGCCGAAGCAGATTATTGCTAGACTATTTTGGCGAAGAAAATACATCAAACTGTGGCTATTGCGATGTTTGTTTAAATAAAAATAGTTTTAACAGTACAGGAAGTAAAATACTATCTCTACTAAAAGACAAAGGTCCACAAACCTTAAACAGCATTATAACTAACGTAAATGAAGAACCTAACAAAACAATAGACGCCATTAGGTTACTTTTAGACAACAAAGAGATAACAACGACAGACAATATTACATTCAAGATAAGATGAATTTCAATTTAACAATATTAGGAACAGGTTCTGCCATACCTTCTTTTGGCAGATTTTCTTCTTCACAAGTACTTCAAACTCACAACAAGAGTTTTATGATAGATTGTGCAGACGGCACACAGTTCCAACTAAGAAAATACGAGGTAAAAACCAACAGAATGGGACACGTATTCATTTCCCACCTGCATGGAGACCACTGTTTCGGACTTATCTCAGTAATATCTACACTTGGCATGTTACATCATACCAACGATATGTATATCCATGCCCACCCAGACCTAAAAAAGACACTTCAACCACAGTTAGACTATTTTTGTAAAGACCTCACATTCAAGGTATTCTTTGAAGATTTCGATCCTTTGAAAAACGAAGTCATATACGAAGATAGAAGCATAAAAGTAAGCACTATTCCACTCGTTCACAGTATGCCAACGTGTGGTTTCTTATTTAAAGAAAAAGAAGGGCTTCCTCATATTGATGGTGAACTTGTTAAATTCTATAAGATTGGCGTAAAAGAAATTAAAGACATAAAAAACGGAGCAGATTTCATTGATGAAAATGGCAGAATAGTGCCAAACTCTCGCCTTATCACACCTCCTACTCCACCAAAATCATACGCATATTGCTCAGACACAGCATATACAGAACGTATCATTCCTATCATAGAAGGAGTCGATACACTTTTCCATGAAGCCACCTTTGCAGAAAGCGAAAGACATCGTTGCAAAGCCACTCTACATAGCACAGCAAGCGATGCAGCTCACATTGCAAAAAAAGCAAATGTAAAACAACTAATCATAGGTCATTATTCTGCAAGATATGCCGACCTAAACCCACTTTTAGAAGAAGCTAGAGCCATATTTCCTAACACTAAACTTTCACTAGACGGAAGTAAGTTTAGTTGGTAAGATTTTTTAGGGCGATTTTGCATTTTTTAGGCATAAAAATGCCCTAAAACCGAGTTTTTTTATTAAATTTGCACGCAATAAATTTCTAATATTACAACTATGTCATTTATTGCAGATAAAATCGTTATGGACGGTCTTACCTTCGACGACGTCCTTTTAATCCCAGCCTATTCAGAAGTTGTGCCTCGTGACGTGGAATTAACCACACGATTCTCTCGCAACATCGAGTTAAAAACCCCTATTGTTTCTGCAGCAATGGATACTGTTACAGAAGCTAAACTTGCTATTGCTATCGCTCGCGAAGGCGGTATTGGTGTTATTCACAAAAACATGCCTATAGCAGAACAAGCTCGCCAAGTACACACAGTAAAACGCGCAGAAAATGGTATGATATACGACCCAGTGAGCATTCTTTCTGGCAAAACAGTAGCAGACGCTCTTGCACTTATGAAAGAATTCCACATTGGTGGCATCCCTGTAGTTGATGAAAACAACTATTTATTAGGTATCGTTACAAATCGTGATTTACGTTTTGAACGCGACACCAAGAAAACTGTTGACGAAATTATGACTAAAGACAATTTAGTTACCACTCATCAAACTACAAACCTAGAAGACGCAGCAGAAATTCTTCAAAAACATAAAATCGAAAAACTTCCTGTAGTAGACAAAGACGGTAAACTAGTTGGTCTTGTTACATACAAAGACATCACCAAAGCAAAAGACAAACCAATGGCATGCAAAGACTCAAAAGGTCGTCTTCGCGTAGCTGCTGGCGTTGGCGTTACAGGTGACACTTTCCAACGTATCGAAGCCCTAGTTGAAGCAGGTGTTGACGCAATCATTATCGACACAGCACACGGTCACTCAAAAGGAGTTATCGACACACTTAAAGAAGCTAAGAAAAGATTCCCACAAATTGACATTGTAGTAGGTAATATCGCTACTCCAGAAGCAGCAAAAGCCCTAGTTGAAGCAGGAGCAGACGCTGTGAAAGTAGGTATCGGACCAGGTTCTATCTGTACTACCCGCGTTATTGCAGGTGTTGGTGTTCCTCAACTTTCTGCTATCTACGAAGTGTCTAAAGCACTAGAAGGCACTGGAGTTCCAGTTATTGCAGACGGCGGCATCCGTTACTCTGGCGACATGGTTAAAGCTCTAGCTGCAGGTGCTAGTTCAATCATGGTTGGTTCACTACTTGCAGGCGTAGAAGAATCTCCTGGTGACACTATCATTTACAACGGACGTAAATTCAAATCATATCGTGGTATGGGTTCTCTAGAAGCAATGCAAAAAGGTTCTAAAGACCGTTACTTCCAAGATGCAGAAGACGACGTTAAGAAACTTGTTCCAGAAGGTATCGCAGCACGCGTTCCATACAAAGGTTCTCTTTACGAAGTTGTTTACCAACTACTTGGCGGTCTACGTTCAGGTATGGGTTATTGCGGAGCAAAAAATATTGATATGCTTCACAATGCTAAATTTACTAGAATCACAGCTGCTGGCGTAAAAGAAAACCACCCACACGACGTTACAATTACACAAGAAGCACCTAACTATTCAAGAGGAGAATAATGAAAAAATTAGCTTTAATACTTAGTAGTTTAATCGTTTGTTCATCTATTGTAGCCCAAACTCTACTTACAATAAATGACAGAGAAATATCAAAACAAGAGTTTGAATACTACTACAAGAAAAACAACCATATAGAATCTGACACACTTTCTGCAGAGGCATATCTGGAGATGTTTATAAACTTTAAACTAAAGGTAGAAGAAGCTTACTCTTTAAAATACGACACTGCAAGCTCATTTATTGAAGAGTTCAATGCGTATCGTACTCCACTTGCCAATGCATACTTAACAGACAGTGTTAAAATAAAAGAACTAGAGAAGGAGGCTTACAACAATCTCCTTAAGGATATTAATGTAAGCCACATCCTTTTCAGAGTTGATTCCAACAACGACTCTATTGCCCTAAGCAAAGCATTAGCGGCAAAAAAACGTTCTAAAAAGATGGACTTCAACAAGTTAGCAGCAGAAGTATCAGAAGATCCTTCTGTAGTCTACAATGAAGGAAATCTAGGTTGGACTACAGGTATGACAATGGTTTATCCATTTGAAAAGGCAGCTTTTGCCCTTAAAAAAGGTAAAATCAGCGATCCTGTAAGAACTCAATTTGGTTATCACCTAATCAAAATCAACAACACACGCCCGACTAGAGGCGAACTTCAAGTTGCTCATATATTCAAAAGCAAACCAGAAGGTGCAGACTCTGCTCAGATAGACGCCATCAGAAAAGAAATGCATAGAATTCACGCCGTATTAAAAAATGGTGGATTCTTTGAAGACCTAGCAAAAGCTCACTCAGAAGACAAAAACACCAAGCCAGGTGGAGTACTTCCATTTTGGCTATCTACAGGTCAAACCAACGAACTCTTCGAAGACGCTGCATTTGCACTAAAACATCCTGGAGATTTCTCAGAAGTAGTAGAGGCTCCATACGGATTTCATATTATCCAACTAATAGACAAAGTTGAAAAACCAGACTACAACAGATGGATGCCACAGATTCAAACTCGCATCAGAATGGATGAACGTGCATTTATTGTTAGAGAAAGTTTCATAAACAAAACTAGAAAAGAATACAATCTAGCAGACTCATTATCAAACAATGAAGTAATAGAATTTGCCAACGCAAACCTTGAAAAGAAATATCCAGAATTTGGATTCCTAATGCAAGAATATCGCGACGGTATTTTACTTTTCAATATTAGCAAAGATGTAGTTTGGGACAAAGCATCAAAAGACGAAGCCAAACTTAAAGAAATCTACGAAAAAGGAAACTTTGACAAACCATACAACAAAGTTCGTGGTGTTGTTATTAGTCAATACCAAGATGAGCTAGAAAAAGAGTGGATTAAACAACTAAGAGAAAAATATACAATCAAGGTAAACCAAGATATTCTTAAAACTATTAAATGAATAGAGTAGTTCTCATCATATTAGCACTTTGCACATTAGCCTCTTGTCAACAAATACAAAGAGACTTAACTCGTAATGCAGTGCTAGAAATGAATGGAAACTATCTTTATCTAGATGAAATTGAACAAGTTATCCCTGCAGGTTTAAGCGTAGCCGATAGCGCAAAATATGCTGAAAGCTACAAAAAACAGTGGATAATAAGCAACTTGATGTATCAAAAAGCAAAAGAAAATATTGGTAGCTCAAAAGAAATAGATAAACTAACAGAAATCTACAAACACGAGTTAATCATCAATAAATACCAACAACAGCTTATACTTGAAAAGTTGCAACAAATACCAGAAGACTCACTTGTATCATTATACGAAAAAAGAAAAGAATCATTTCTACTAAAAACACCTCTTATCAAAGGTATCTTTATACAAGTTCACAATTCAGCACATGGTCAAGACTCACTATCTAGACTTTTATCTGAGATAAACGACGAAAACTTAGAGTCTATTATGCGTTATTGCACAGGTAACGCACTTAAATATGAATTTTTCATAGATAGTTGGGTTGATTATTCAAAAATAATAGAATACCTACCAAACAAGATAGAATCCACAGACCCTATCTTGAGCAGAGGAACTATTGTGCAACAATCAGAAGAAAATAGCTATTACCTAAAAGTAATAGGAATATGCAAAGTAGGAGATCCATCTCCATACGAACTTATTAAAGGTGAACTTTACAACATCCTATTAAATAAAGAAAAAATACAGTTCATCACAGACTTTAGGCAAGAACTTTATAACGAAGCTATAGAAAATGGAGTTGTCCATTTCTATGAAAACGAAGAATAATATGCGCAAACTCCTTACTATACTTTCAATATTATTATCAAGTATTTCTTACATTGCATACAGCCAAAACTACAAAGTTATAGACCAAGTAATTTGGGTTGTGGGTGATGAACCTATTCTATATTCAGATATAGAAAATGAAATTCAACGTAGGAAATATGAAAAAACTCCAATAGAAGGAGATCCACATTGCACTATCCCAGAGCAAATTGCACTACAAAAACTATTTATTGCAGGAGCAAAGTTAGATAGTTTAACAGTAAGCGAAGCTTCTATTGAGCAACAAGTAGATGCTCGCATCCGTTATTTCATAAGCCAAATTGGTTCAAAAGAAAAGTTGGAAGAATATTTCAACAGACCTATGAACAAAATCAAGGAAGAAATGTCTAACAACATAAAAGACCAAATGCTTGTGCAACAGATGCAACAACACATAGTATCTGGCGTAAGGATTTCACCACAGGATGTAAAACGCTTCTATGACAAAATGCCACAAGATAGTATTCCTAACATTCCTGAAATGGTAGAAGTACAAATTATAGGCCTATATCCAGAAATAACAGCAGCAGAAGAAGAAAGAATTAAAAGTCAGCTTCGCGACTTTAGAGAAAAAATAGAATCTGGCACATACCAATTCTCTACACTAGCTATCCTATACTCAGAAGATAGAGGTTCTGCCCTACAAGGTGGAGAACTAGGATTTATGACTAAAGGAAAACTAGTTCCAGAATTTGCCAATATGGCATTCTCATTATACGATAAAGACAAAGTCTCTCGTATTGTTAAAACAGAATTTGGTTATCATATCATTCAACTTATTGAAAGAAAAAACGACCAAGTAAATTGTCGTCACATACTTCTTATTCCTAAAATCGGTCTAAAAGAAAAAGAAGAAGCCTCTAACAAACTTGATAGCATAGCTACAAACATTAGAAAAGGAGAAATTACATTTGGCGAAGCTGCCAAAAAAATCTCAGAAGACGAAAATACAAAACAAAATGAGGGGATAATGATAAACCCACAAAATGGAACCACAAAATTCCAACTACAACACCTACCTTCAGACATTGCAAAAGTAATCTACTCTATGAAAGAAAGCGAAATCTCTTCACCATTTACTTACAAAAACGAAAGTGGAAAAGAGATGGTATGTATTGTTCGTTTAAAATCTAGAATAAAAGCACACAAAGCTAATCCACAAGATGACTTCCAGGCACTTAAAGACCTTGTAACAGCATCTAAAAACCAAGAACTTGTCGAAAAGTGGATTAAAGACAAGCAAAAAGAAACATATATTCATATTTCTCCAGAATACAGAGACTGCCAATTCCATTACCCTGGTTGGATAAAATAATATGCTAAAAAAACTATACATAGTACTTACATTTATCCTTGCATCTCTAATGTTATCATTTGCTGGGAAAACTCTTATCTATCTAGAGCATTCAGAAACCTTAGATTTTGACGAAGAAAAATACCCAGACTGCCAAATCTTAAATGGTAATGTTGTATTCAGGCACGAGGAGGCACTAATGTATTGCGACAAAGCATATTTTTACAATAAGTCGAACAATATTAGTGCACACGGCAACATAAAGATGATTCAAGGCGATAGCCTTACTGTATATGCAGACCATCTTTTCTACAATGGCGATACAAAAATGGCACGCCTTAGACACAATGTAAGAATGGAAAACAAAGAACTTACATTGTATACCGACTCATTAAACTACGACAGAAAAGCAAATATAGGCTACTACTTTCTAGGAGGCAAACTAGTAGACTCTACAAATGTATTAACCTCTACAAATGGCAAATACTACCCAGACTTAGATATTGCCATATTCCAAAACAACGTAGTATTAAACAATAAAGACTTCGACCTTTTCTCAGATACACTTAAATATCAAACAGTAGAGAAGATTGCATTTATTCTTGGACCATCAGACATTGTTCAAGATAGCACTCGCATCTACTCAGAATATGGTTGGTACAACACCCTAAAAGACAACGCTAAACTTATTGATAATTCCTACATTAGAGACCTTGAGGGGCGCAGACTATCAGCAGATACACTATATTACGACCAAAATTCTGGCGAAGCAGAAGGCTTTAAAAACGTTGCACTACGCGACTCCTCAGAAGCACTATTACTTAATGGAGATTATGGCATATACAATGAGAAGACCAATAAAGGTTTTATGACCCAAAAAGCCACATTAATAGACTTCTCAGATGCAGATAGTATGTTTATCACCTCAGACACTATCTTCTACGATGCGTCAGAAAAAGAGAATACTAACGTAAAAGCATATTACAACGTGCAATCTTGGCACGTAGATTTCCAATCTCTATGCGACTCACTATATTACAATTCAAAGGACTCAATTGCCCAAATGTTTGGAGCTCCAATCCTATGGAATGAAAACAACCAAATAACAGGAGAGACTATAAAAATGTATACCAAAAATGAAACTATCAACAAAGTAGATATTATTGGTAGTGCATTTATATACTCAAAAGACGACACTCTTGCCATAAACCAAGTTTCAGGTAAACTCATAACAGCATACCTCAACGACGGCAAACTAACCAAAGCAGATGTTAGTGGCAATGCACTTTCCGTGTATTTTGTAGAAGAAGACAGAGATAGTACACAAGTAGACGCTCCAACAGAATATGTAGGTATAAACAGAGCAGAAAGTAGTGAACTATACCTATATTTTGGCAATAAGAACCAGGTTAAAAAGATAGTAATGACACCTAGTTCAAATGGTGTTATGTATACTCCCGACAAGATTAATCAATCTAAAATTACTCGTTTAGACAACTTTGCCGACTATGAGTATATGCGTCCAAAAGACCAATTCGACATCTACAATATCAAAAATAAAAAAGCCTTAGAAGAGGCAATCACCACTTCTAAGACTTCCAAGAGAAGACGAACAGAATATTAAGGTTGTAAATTCTGTATTTTAGCTATACTTTGATCTATCAATTCTTGAGGCACTTCGTAATTTGTCAAACCTCCATGTAGATATTTTTCGTATGACATCATGTCGATAAGACCATGACCAGAAAGTTGGAATAAGATTACTTTTTCTGTACCCTCTTCTTTAGCTTTCAACGCCTCACGAATAGCCACTGCAATAGCATGTGTACTTTCTGGAGCTGGAATAATACCTTCTGCTTGCGCAAACAAGATACCAGCCTTGAATGTTTCATCTTGATGCACATCTTGTGCTTCTATATGTCCATCTTTCTTTAATTGACTTACAACATTACCTGCACCATGATATCTTAAACCACCTGCATGAATACTTGCTGGTTCAAAGTCATGACCTAAAGTATACATAGGAATAAGTGGAGTATAACCTTCTGTATCACCATAATCATAAGTAAACTTACCACGAGTTAGCTTTGGACAAGAAGCTGGTTCTGCTGCAATAAGTCTAATATCTTTACCTCCATTTAGTTTATGACGTAGGAAAGGGAAAGTAATACCACAGAAGTTTGAACCTCCACCAAAGCAAGCAATTACCATATCTGGATAATCACCAGCAATTTCCATTTGTTTTTCTGTTTCAAGCCCAGAAATTGATTGATGAATTGCCACTTGATGTAGAACACTTCCTAAACTATAGTGTGTATATTCATCTTTTAAAGCCTCCTCAACTGCCTCAGAAATAGCCATACCCAAGCTACCTGCAGTACCAGGAAACTCTTCACGCATTTTTCTACCAATCTCTGTTACATCACTAGGAGAAGCATATACTTTAGCTCCATATGTGTTCATAACAGCCTTACGATAAGGTTTTTGTTCATATGAACATCTTACCATAAACACACGTAAGTCTAGGCCAAAGTGTTTACAAGCTATACTAAGTGAACTACCCCATTGACCAGCACCTGTTTCGGTAGTTAAGTGCTTAATACCCTCAATTTTATTATAATAAGCTTGAGGTATAGCAGAGTTCAACTTATGTGAACCCACAGGAGAAACACTCTCATTTTTAAAGTAAATTTTAGCAGGAGTGTCTAATGCCTTTTCAAGTCCAGATGCTCTTACTAGTGGAGTAGGACGATAAATGCGATACAAATCACGCACCTCATCTGGAATTTCTATCCAACGCTCAGTTGAAAATTCTTGTTTAATCAACTCTTTAGCAAAAATAGGCTCCAAGTCTGCCTCAGTAAGTATTTCCTTTGTTTTAGGATTTAGATAAGGCATTGGTTTAGTTTTCATATCTGCCACGATATTATACCAAGATGTTGGCATCTCGTTCTCTGGCAATACGATTTTTTTAGTTGTTTTCATATTTACTGATTTTATTGTTTTACTATCTACTTGTTATTCACATGGCAGCAGGTCCCTGAGCCTGCCGATGGGCGGTTCCTGAGCCTGTCGAAGGACACAACCCTTACATAAAAAAACCGTAGGTGGAGTTCCTACGGTTATATAATATTACAATAAGAAGCACCCACCCTAAATTAATTAAGGCGCCACCACCATTGCATATTGTTAACCATGTTCATCATAACGTTGACAAAGGTATATAAAAAAAAATAAAGTTCCAACAAACTTGGAACTTTATTTTAAGTACGTTTGAGTATCTTAAGCATTAGCTGTTTGTTCAACTGCTAATTTACCTCTGTAATAACCACATTCGCAACATACTGTGTGAGCAATATTTAATGCACCACAGTTAGAGCAAGCTACCAATGTTGGAGCTACAGCTACGTCGTGAGTTCTACGTTTAGCTGTTCTTGTTTTTGATTGTCTTCGTTTAGGATGTGCCATCTTTTTATATTTTAGTTATTATTATTTATCAACTTTTTCAATCCTTCCCATCTAGGATCTATTTCTTCTTTTTCTCTAGTTGGAGAATATTTCTCTAAAAGTTCTTCCATTTGCTCGTTGCATTCACCTTCTTCGTGAACAGGTTGAATAGGAATATTTAGACCAATAAATTCATATAAGTACCATGCCATATCAATTACACCCTCACTTTCAGGTATAATTACCAATTCGTCTGTTTCAGCTGTTTTATCTTCACCAAACCTCACAACCAAATGTTCTTCAGTATAAATAGGTAAAGTTAATTCATCCAAACATCTTTGGCATGTTACCACTATTTCGCCATCAATCTCAATATCAATCTCAAATGCATCAACTGTTTTCTTCACAGAAACATAAGCATCAAGGTCTCCAGAGATGATTTCTTCTTGGTCAATACTTTTAAAGAACTCCTCGTCTAAATGATATTCATAATCCACTAGATGCTCTTCTAGGTCCTTTAATGGGATTATAAATTTGCCTTCTAGACTCATATCTTTACAAAATTGAGCACAAAGATAGTAATTTTATATTTAATAAAGCAATTTTTACTATCTTTTTTTTACTTTTTCTTTAATTCAATGGTAAAAGTAGTCCCTTTATCTACCTGAGAATGTTTAACATAGATTTTTCCACCATGGTATTCTTTGATAATTCTCTTCGACAAAGATAATCCCAAGCCCCATCCTCTTTTCTTTGTAGTGAATCCCATATTAAACACTTTAGACATATTAGACTTAGACATTCCCTTTCCAGTATCGCTCACGTCTATCACTACCATATTAGGTGTATCTTGTATTCCCACTGTTATTATACCACGCCCCTCCATAGCATCCACAGCATTCTTACAAAGGTTTTCTATTACCCACTCAAACAATGGAATATTTAGCATTGCAAAACACTCATTGGGTAAGTTTGCGTGAATTGTCACTTGTTTAGAAATTCTATTCCTCATATAGTTCAACACCTGAGACACCACCTCACTCACATTCACTATCTCAAGTTCTGCACGAGAGCCCACTTGTGAAAAACGCTCTACAATAGTTTTTAGTCTAAGAATATCTTTATCTAACTCAGGAATAAGATTATCATCAGGATAATTCATCTTAAGCACCTCCGACCAAGCCATCAGAGAAGAAATTGGAGTACCAAGTTGATGAGCAGTTTCCTTAAACAATCCCACCCAAAGCCTATTTTGCTCAGACTGTTTAATTGTTAATATCAACACCACCACACACAACAAGAACACCACAACTACAGCCAATATTACATGTGGAATTGATTTCAACATCTTTAAAGCAGTAGAATCATCATAACAAATATATTGCACCGTTTCCGAAGGCAATTCTATCACTATAGGATCATACTTAGACGCAAAATCCATAGCCATTTCTTTAAGTCCTTCATTGGTAAAAGCCTCATCAGGCAAGTTTCTATAACTTATAACATTAAACGAAGAATCAGCTAATATCACTGGAATTGTAGTATTTGCCCCTATCACTCTTCTTAAAAAAGAAATATCATCATTTATATTCGCCACTGATATTTCACGAGTTGCCTCTGCCCAGAGTTCAACTTTTGCCTTCTCCTCTTCCTCTAGCAATGATATTAATTTACTAGACAAAGCATAGAAACCCACAGCAATCACCACTGCCACTACCACCAAGATATATTTTAGTGTATCTTTCTTATCGTAAACAGAAAACTTCATTACCTATATTTCTTTTCATCCAAGTCCAACAATATACTCTTATAACTATTATAACGAGACTGCGCTATCTTTTGCTCTTCTAAGGCTTTAAGCACAGCACAACTTGGTTCATTTACGTGCTTACAATCATCAAATCTACACCCCAAAGCATACCTTGCTATATCTGGGAAAAACTTGCTTATCTCTGCCGCCTCCATATCAATAATACCAAAACCCTTTATACCCGGAGAATCAATCACCTTACCACCAGCAATATCAAACACTTCAGAATAAGTAGTTGTATGCATACCTGTTTGGTGCTGACGCGACACATCGCCCACCTTCAAACTCAACGAAGGCTCTAGCATATTCAGTAGCGACGATTTCCCTACACCAGAGTTTCCGGAGAACAAACTTAGTTTACCTTGAAGCATCGACCTCACATCTTGCACTCCTTCACCTGTTATAGTAGAAGAAAATACCACTTTATAACCCAAATTTGTCTCATAAAGTGCTTTTATTGCTCCTGCAAGTGCCATTTCATCCTCATCAAGAATATCCACCTTATTTAAAACTATCACCACAGGAATATGATAAGCATTAGCCGTTAGAAGAAATCTATCGATGAACTCAAAAGGAGTTTCAGGTTTCTTTATTGTAACCACCAAAAACACTTGGTCGATATTAGCAGCCAAAATATGAGATTCCTTTGAAAGATTTGAAGATTTTCTTATAATGTAATTCTTCCTTGGTTCAATATCCACAATACTCTCACCTTCTACCTGCACCATATCACCCACCACCACAGGATTTGTAGAACGTATTCCTTTCAAGCGAAAACGTCCACGCAAGTTCGTTTCAACCACAGAACCATCTTCTAGTTGAACCATAAACAAACTTCCTGTATTCTTTATAACCAAGCCTCTAGACATATTTTAAAAAGCCTCCGTTGCTGTTATATAAAACTTAAATTCACCATAATTGTTACCTGCGAAATCCACCCTTAAGTTTACTCTCGCATCATTTATTCTACATCTTATACCAGCACCATAACCAATCTTTGGTTTCACTATGCTTGGATTGTAAATATCAAACACATCACCCACAGAGCAGAATACCACTGCCTTCAAACGCCACCAAATAGGAATACGATACTCCACCTGACACTCAAACATAGAGTTGTCTATAAATTTTCTCTCCCTTATACCCCTAATATTGTCACTACCACCCACGGTAGGCAGCATTTGGAAAGGCATTTCATTTCCTAGCGCAGTTTCAAACTTCACTTGCCAAGCAAACACTTGCCCTAGCCAAGTAGGCACATATTGTCTATAATCCAACTTCAAAGAAGTCATATTAAAAGTACTGCCTAAAGCCTTATTATAAGTTCTTGCAGAAAATTTCAAGAAATTGCTAAACTTCTGAGGATAAAAAGCATTATCTCGAGTGTCGTACATAAACTGCGCACCTATACCTAGCATAAAGTAATCGTCCCAACCTGCATTTCCATATATCTGCTTATAGTTTTCTAGATTTGCAGTCAAAGGCTCATTATATTTCATCATTCTTTCCCCACGAAGGCTCAAAAACACACCAGCTGAAATATCATCATTAAAGTTGTAAAAAGGCTCTACATCTATATCAAAAATCTGTGAAGTATAGATATTTGCATTGTTTTCATCCACCCCAACCAGATTATTAATATCATTTGAGATACCATAATAATGCTCCACATAATGCCTAAGTTGCACTCTACCAGTCAAATAAACCTTGTTATCTGCCAAATAAAAACGAGGATTAAGATTTATCTTCACCTGATTGAGCAATGTATAAAACGCACTACCAGAAATACTACTTATCTTGTCTAACGACTTAGATTTAAGATAAAAACCACCATTTATACCAAGCCCCAAACTAGTTTCTTCTTGATAAAAACCAGCTGGCACCAAAAACCAGCTTCTTGGCACAGCATAATGCGAAGAAACGCTATCCGTATTCTCCTTTGCAAATACAGATAGCGTTGTTAGAAAGAATAATATTAAGTATATTAATCTATTCCTCATTTAGACTGTCATGATTTCTTTTTCTTTAAGTGCCACTTTCTCGTCTATTTCCTTAATAAACTTATCGTGCACTTTTTGTACGTTTGCCTCAGCATCTTTTTCAGCATCTTCAGGAAGACCGTCTTTAACTGCTTTCTTTAGCTGATCGATAGCATCACGGCGAGCATTACGTACACTAATTTTAGCATCTTCGCCTTCTTGTTTAGCTTGTTTTACCAAGGCTTTACGACGGTCCTCTGTAAGAGGAGGAATGCTTAAACGAATTATTTCACCATTATTTTCTGGAGTAATACCCACTTCAGAAGCCATAATAGCACGTTCAATTTCACGAATCATTGCCTTTTCCCAAGGTTGAATAGCAATAGTACGAGCATCTGGAGTAGTAATAGAAGCCACACCAGAAAGTGGAGTCATAGAACCATAATATTCTACTCTCACAGCATCTAAAATACGTGCGTTAGCTTTACCAGCACGAATACGTGCCAAAGAGTCATCTAGGAATAATACTGCAGCTTCCATCTTTTCAGAAGCATCAGCAAGATTTTGTTTTACGTCTATCATAAATAAATTGTAAATTATAATGTAACTAATGTACCTATTTTTTCACCACTAAGCACTTTTTTAAGGTTGCCATAAACATCCATGTTGAACACATAAATAGGAAGTTTATTTTCCTTACACATAGTAGTAGCAGTAAGGTCCATCACTTTTAATCCTTTATTGTAAATATCATCAAAAGAGATTTCATCAAATTTTGTTGCAGTAGGGTCTTTCTCTGGGTCTGCAGTATAAATACCATCCACGCGAGTACCTTTAAGCATCACATCAGCTTTAAGCTCTATACCACGAAGAGAAGAACCAGTATCAGTAGTGAAGAATGGATTTCCTGTTCCCGCAGAAAGAATTACCACTTTACCCTCTTCCAAGCATTGAATAGCCTTGTCGCTGCTATAGTATTCGCCAATAGGCTCCATTCTTATAGCAGTAAGAACTTTATTCTTCACACCAAGAGCAGTAAGAGCAGAACTAAGTGCTAAAGAGTTTATCACAGTAGCAAGCATACCCATTTGGTCTCCTTTCACACGGTCAAAACCTTTAGACGCACCGCTCAAGCCGCGGAAAATATTTCCACCACCTATCACGATAGCCACTTGCACTCCCATTTCAGAAGCCTCTTTTATCTGCTGAGCATAGTCTCCTAGGCGTTTAGAATCAATACCATAACCTTGTTCGCCCATCAAAGACTCACCACTAAGT
>JAEIGA010003933.1_pt1 | contig 23075 bp, 18 predicted proteins | sample 9270691 | NCBI WGS metagenome assembly JAEIGA01 (sample SAMN17057246, study PRJNA624740) | gut metagenome | biome: biome; isolation source: fecal sample | host: Bos grunniens | place: China: Xizang | collected 2019 | reverse complement strand
TCATTAGGCATCGTTTATCCCTCCTATTTATCGAAGTAATTGCTCTATCTCAGCCCATTCATCATCAGATATACCCTGAAATTTAATAAGGCCGTCAGCTCCAACAGATATAGTATCACCATCAGGCTTAACGATACCCGCTCTTGTCGGTGTGGCTATACCAATACCTACTACAGCCTCAGCATTCTCGTAATATCTCTTAGCTTCATCTTTGTAGTATTTAGCATTGTCGGTATCTTCACCTGTTCTGGTGTTGGTCCCACCCTTGGCATAACTCTCGGCAAGTGTAACACTATCCGCTGCATTAGATGCTGAAGTAGCTGCCTCAGATGCTTTAGTTGACGCATTAGATGCACTAGCCGCAGAGTTACTTGCTGAATTAGAAGCAGATTGAGCATAGCTCTCCAGATTAACAAGATAAGCATTAAACTCTGCTTCTGTACCAGTGTATCCACCATCCTTAGCTGCACGATAAGCATCTTTAGCCATAGGTATAGACAGGTGGAATACTGGATCAGTATTTGTTCCAGAGTTGCTAACCGTAGGAGTTGAACCATACGGAAGCATAGTAACATCAGCAATATCGACAGTGATACTAGCATCTACCCCAGAGTCAATATACTTGTTCTGTTCAGGACTCCATACATACCAGTTACCGTTAGGGCCAATATAAGGTGGATTCTTACTGAATATCTCGATTCCTCCTGCTATATCAGCTGCCTGTTCTGCATAGTACTTAGAGTTATTATTGTAATAAGGACTTGAAGGACTTACATTATTACCATTTTGAGTACCGGTGGCATGTCCCTCAGCCTGAAGTGCATAGACTTTTACCATATCGTCACATTGAGCCTGAAGTATAGCCTCAAAGGCATCATACTGAGTCTGACAAGCAGAAAGAAATGAGCGGAATCTTTCATCACTCTGTGTGATGAATCCTGAAAACTGAGGTTTCAACTCATCGTCTATAACATTACTGACCTCACCAGACAAGGTACTTAAATAAATATCGAACTCTGTCTGTTCTGATGCCAAGAATGATTGGAACTCAGTATTCTTATTGTCTTTGAAATCGGCAAATGATCTTTCGAAATTCGCCAGTATCTGAGATGCGTCAATCGTTTCCAGAACCCCAGTAACATACGGTGTCTCACTGGTACCAACAACATTAATTATCTGTGTGTCAGATATTGCGCTACTGTTTGCGGTTCTTGTAACATATGCCAAAGCATACTCATTGTAATCTGTATCGTGGGTCATCGTAGGTCTAGATGGATTCGAAGACTGACTACCCAGTTTCCATCTAATTTCGTTAGTCCTTGCGCCTCTTCTTGAGTCTATAACAAGCATAACAGCATCTATTCTACTACCTGCTGTAGGTGCTGCTGGAGTAGTTAAAGCCATTACACTGTCGTTATAGTTCCAAGTATGATTGAACCAGGCCCTTCCCGTTCCAACTCTTACGACATTAGATACTGCTGTGACCATGAATTTAGAACCGACATGGGCATAAACACCGTCTGTGATAATGCCATCAAAGAGTTGGCTCATCTGCTTAGCATCGTAAAGTTTTGAATCGCCTGAATCATTTTCGTCATAGTTATAAAAACCATAAGTAAATGCCATTAGCTTCCCACCTCCCCTTCTATTGAAATAAATGTCGGATAAGTTTCCATACCAGATGTTGATGATGACCAAGTAAACTCAGTCACCCTAGATCTGGATTTAATACCATACTCGTTTTCAAGCTGCACAATATCACCCATGAAGAAGTCTTTACCATAAACATACATCGTGGTCGTATCACATTTCGCATCAAACGTCTTTACACTTCTAGCAATGTTAGCAAGCTCTTCTTTTCCTCTTTGTACCATGAGCTTTTTGACCTGATTTCGGGTTATGGTGGATTCCGTTTCATCATCGTCTTCCTGTTTAATCTGGTTCGTAACATCACCAGCATCAACGTATAATTCCCGTCTGTTAATACCTGTTTCAGTACCTACTGTCTGTATAATTAAGTCACTCTCATCTCCATTTGAAATGAGTGCAACATTCTTTATTATCGAGTTCTCCTCTTTATAGTTTGAGTTAAGAACATTATCGAATTCGGGGCTATATACTACATAAGGTCTCTCATCCTGTGAGTAATCTCTACTAATACCGTTATAGAGACTGAACACAAATTTATCGCCCTCCAATATAACCTTAAACCCGATATTGTTTGCACTACAAAGAGATTGCACGACATCCAAAAGAGTGTTGCTTCCATTGTACTGGGCACCATCAACAAGAGTTAATGATGTAATCGAGGTATCTGTAGATGGGTCATCAAGAGTGAAGTTGGTAATTCTTCTAGCCGCAATTTTATTCTTAGTTGATGACGAAATATTTCTTTCAACCAGCTTACGAATTGCTTTCTGTAAGTTGTGACCTTCTTTGAATGATATCGCATCTGATGATTCATCCCAAATGATACGCCTATCCAAAAGAGATTCGAGACTTCTACCTATAATCTTTATCTTGTTACCGTTCTCGATATCGGATTCGATAGAGATGTCTTCGATAATCATTGTGTGTTCGGACTCATCATTGGTAAGGTAATAGTTTGGCTTGAAATAAGTCAAAATATCATCAGTGACTGGGCTATAAAGCTCAAACGCACCAGGCTCATTAAACCTATCCACCCAAATGAGTGATTCGTATGACTCTAAAATATAAATCTTTGCAAAGTTCTGATCTAATACTGTTAGCTCCATACGATCACACTCCTTCGTACCACTTATTTGCGGTTATGATGAGATTAAGAGCATCTTCATCTCCTACAGCTGAATAGGAGAATCTGTTAGCGCCTCGTTTAAGTTTGAACCATGTTGAGTTTTTATCGAGAATATTGAGAACGTTGTACTTATTACCACCTCGAATGAGTGTAATGGACTTCTTACCTTTGTTGGTGTTAACGATAAGCTGATCGCCTGTAATAAGCATTCTATTGTTAGGTTCTTCTGTATAGCTACCAATCGCATCAAGACCTACAAAATACATATAATCAGAATCAGCAATGACATGAGTACATGACTGTGATCCAAAATCAAATGGTGTATCTGCTTCAGGTAGCCATCCATTCTGAGCATCCCAGGAGTTATGGTATACATATAAAGTATTAGACCCACGATACTTTTCAAAGTAATGTATCTTATTATGGTAAACGACCATTGTCTTATGTTCTTTACAGCTCTGATTTCCTGGTAGTCTAGCATTGGTCAACTCAAGCCAAGTACTTCCATCAAAAGTGAAGTGTCTATCGCTTCTATCAACACCACCAGATATACCACCTAAGATATGTATCTTATTATCGTATACCAACGCCATTGCATCTGAGTATGGCTCTCTATTACCCCCAAACAAATAGTCAGGGTCATTTCGAGTCAATACTGTTTGCATGTTTCCTGTGTCAGAAGCTATTTGATAAGTACTGCCATTGAAAATATAATGACGATTTATTCCTGAACTTATGACACTGAAACAGTGAATGGCATTTTTGTATGCAACTGCGAGATGACCAAATGAATTTACGGCGTCATCATCAATATTACTTAATACGGTATCCCAATGATTTGTACTCTCATTGAATCTGTAAATAGTACTATAGACGTCCCAAACGTACCTATAGATGACATTGTTAAGGCATACAATCCATGTGGCACTAGCACCATCTACACAAGTTGTATCTTCCAGTTTCTCCCACATCATAGTTTCTTTGTTGAGTTTCATATGATGTAAGATTTCATCTGCATAAGTACTATAGAAGCAATGAAGTTCATTCTGATATACAACTAGATAAGTTTGATTTACTTGTTCAGGAATGTTAGGAACAAATTTGCATCTGTAATCATCCATGATAAAAGAGCAAGCTGAATGTTCTAGATTTGTTGGTGAACTATTGGGTACAAGGGTTTCCATATTATGTAATAAGAAATCCATACTCTTATCGTCGTCCTGAGTTACTGTTAGCTCTGTAACACTAAAACCATCCAAAATATCATCAGTCAACAGATTGATATTCATCTCGATACCGGCCTCAATATCACCACCATAAATGAAGTCTCTTCCTGCAGTTGGTTCTGCATTCTCAGAAATCTTTATTAATCTTTGGTCTAAAGATTTATTACCGAATGTAAACTTAAACAGAGGGATTGTATCCCCGAATACATAATTCACCTCTCCTCCATCGAAATAAGGGTTCTCACATATGATAGAAATCTGACAACTCGATTGCTTAGAGAATATATCAGGTTCATTTGATTCTACATAACCATCTGTATCAGCAACTCGGTTATCTGTTTTTATACTAATATGTACCTTACTCTTAATTGGAAAATACTTGTAGGAGAGGAGCCTTGCTTCTTCTATTGAAGATGCGTGTGTAAAAAATGCTTTTATGACAATGTTTCGTGAAGAGAGTCTTGCAGAGTTATACTTAGCTCCATCGTTGGTTGCAAGGTCCACCATGTTAATGTTTGCCTTAACCGGACCCAAACCATCAATAGAAGTAATGATGAGGCCAGACGGATTTTCCGCCTGAACCCCATCGATAACATATTCCATACTCTCACCGAAGCTGTTTGTAATAATTACTCGCTTAAGCATAGCTTCATCTTCCTTTCAGCATTGAAATCTGGTTCTTAGTCTGACGGTAAATCTCTGTACGACTAAGAGCCTTTGGAGAGTAGTTGTTTTGTGTGTAATTAATAATCTGACTTGCATTACCTTCTTCAGACTTCTGTTCGTTGATTGTATCGTACTTAGCATTAGCCTTCTCTTCAGCTGACTTACGAATATAACCAGAAGCTGTATACGCAAGTCTAAGGTCAGAACTATCAAACATTTTGCCAATAGTTTTTGCTTTGTTCTCTACATCAGTTGTATCAAGTACAGGTCTGATTGTAGGTTGAGCATCTACGTTGCTATCTATTACTTTAATGATATCAGAGATGATATCGTTAGCTGTAGATACTATTGCTTCGCTCATGTCTGTAGTAGCCTGTACGGCATCTGCTGTGTAATCTCTAATAGCATTAACGACACCAAGAACTAAGTTCTTACCATCCTCATATGTAATCTCCGATGGTGAATGCTCCCTAGCTACCTCTGGTAATTCCGCCAATACAGCTTCAGCCATAGCTTTTGCAGCATTTACAGCGGTCTCTGTACCTGCTTCGATACCTTCAGCAACACCTAAAGAAATGTTATAACCGACATCATAAGCTGCATCGTGAAGGGCCTTTACATAATCTTCATCGAATAGGCCACCCTTTATACCAGCAAGAACATTCTTACCAAATATAACGAACTTGGTCACAGCCATCTCGGTCTGTAATACAAGCATGATTGATGCTACAAGAGCATATATCTCAGGAATAAGTAAAACAGGCTTATCGATCTGAATAGCATTGATAATACCCGTGATAATTGCTTTGCCATAAACACCATAGTAAGATGTGTCTTTTTCAGCAAGCTCTGCTACCAAATCTTTAGCATCCTGAAGAAGTGTTGTTATAGCCTCAAGTAGCAATTCGGAACTATAAGTCAATTCGCTAGACATAGCGGCAACAGACATTCCGGAAATATCCGTCATGGCATTCTTAATACTGTCAAAAGCGTCTTTAGGAACTTCTGCAGCCTTAGTTGCCATATCGAGAATGTCTCCTATTGCAGTATTAAGCTTAGAAATATCATCAGCATTAACCTCTGCAATACTTGTTGCAAACTTCGCTATACTTTCACCAAAGCTCTCAATCTGCCAACCGAATCTCTGAAGAGATTTCTGACCAGTAAATGCACTTACAGCACCACCAAGTCGTGGTAACTTAGCCATCATGTCGGCCAAACCACTAGCCGCTGTAACCGTTGCCGGGATAACAGTAGCATAATCAGGATGATCAGTGATTACAGTACTCATTGCATCCAGGAAATCTCCAAGACCCTCAGCAAATGGTGCTAAAGTCTCACCGAACTTATCAAGAGATGATTCACCGGTGATCCACTCCTGAAGAACACCATCAAGAGGCTTAAGACCTTTTGCCAGATTAACCATTGGTGTAGTTGCATCAGCGCATCTCTGCACAATGTCACCATAGTTTGCATCAGTCGTTTCTAATGTGATGAGGGCCTTAACGAATTCCGTCAAGCCACTAGCAAAATCAACTAACCTAGTACCAAATTCAGCTAAGTTCTGATGACCGATAATGTCCTGTAATAGACCACCATCGGCTACCAGTTGTGATGACAAGTCAATCATCGGACCTACTGCATCGGCTGCTTTCTGAGCCATATCAACAGCGTTCTCAGGTAAATCTGCAACTTCTTTACAGAAGTCATGAACTGCTGTACCAAAACTCTTAACACCCTTAGCGAACTCGTCAAGGCTTTCCTTGTCACCAAATATAAGTTTTGCTAAACCACCCTTAGCTTCGAAGTACGTATTCATCTCAGCCAGACGTTTAGCTATTATCGAGCAAGTATATGCCTTACTTAAGGAATCTTTAGGTATGGTCTTTACGGCATTACAGAAGTCAGTTATACCGATACCAATAGCTCCAAAATTGAAGTCTTTGAAGCTACCGAAGCCAACCAACCTGCCTATACTATCAACGAATTTAGCAGATGCCAAATATAACATCGCTGCTGCTAAGTTCTTACATCCTGTAACAGCTTCATCGCTGATGTCTTCCATTGTTAGAACGAAAGGCTTAATGTGTTCGGCAAATGCACTGAGGTTATCTCCTATCTTGTATAAACCACTTGTAAGACCGATACCTATACCTGTAACGATTGCTCCAATAGTTTCGGCAATCTTCTCAAATATAAGTTTAAGGAATATTAAACCGGTTATGAGAGCCTCTTTAGATCCCTCTAAAGCATTTAATGCAGCACCAAAACCAGTAATAGCTGCAATGATGACAGCAAATATAGCCAAAGCTTCTACAATAGCAACTCCACCAGCAAGTGCTGCTCCAGCTGAGCCTGCTATCCTACCGGCCGCTGCAATCGCTAGAGATAATACCCCAACACCTGCCATTGTCGTTATAAGAACTGGCATAGCATCATTGAGAATCTGTAGGGTTGATATGTCTAACTTCCTACCGAAATTCACAAGAATCTCAGTAACAGCCCATAGGGCTCCTACAGCACCGACTACAGATAAAGCCATACCGGCGCCACCACTCAAGCCCATACCTTTACACATCACACCAACTGCACCGAGTACTGCTATTGGTACACTTATGGCCAAGAGTGCAACTGCTAGAGATTTAGCGGACAGCATCATTGTATCAGGATTACCGTAGTTGGAGAGTTTTCCGATGGCAATAGCTACAGCAGTCAGTGCTCCTATTGCACCTACTACAGCCCAAACCATAGTTCCTGCTTTAGCGTCTTTGCATAACTGTCCAACGGCTCCGAGTACTGTTATTGGTGCGCTTACAGCAATTAAAGCAATAGCAAGGGCGATTGATGATTTGATCATCTTGTCACCATTTCCACCCCAATTAGATAATGCTCCAATAGCTGCTGCAGCTACTACAAGAATACCTATTGCTCCACCAAAAGCGGACCACATACTTTTAGCATTGAAATCTTCATCAGTAAATCCACTTAAAGCATCTAAAACGGGCACTAAACCTGCCAGAACTATTGTAATGGCTCCAGCTGCTTTTAATACGCTATTAGGGTCAATCTTAAGCTCTTTCACGAACCAGCTTAGACCACCTATAACCGCTGCTACAACAAGCATGGCACCGACAGCACCGATAAACGATTGTAATTGTGCTTTACTGAAGTCCCCATCTATTGATCCTAAAGCCTTAGTAATTGCTGCCACAGCTACAATCACACCTGACATGGCGGCTCCAGCTGTAGCTATGTTTTTAGGTGTTTCCTTAGACAAAGCGATTAGAACAAGACCAAGTGCAAACACTCCAATCATAGCTGTAATTAGCGTACCCATGCCTGAGGCCTTCATTGTGGCCTTATCGTAGATGTGTACATTCTTAGAAATAGCCAATGCGAATACGCCTAAAGCTGCAATGATGCCTAATATAGCTCCTAATGCAGGCCCCATATCTTCAAGTGGTATCATCGACAGTAATGCAACCTCTGCTAACACCATAGAAACTGCAAATATCATCGATGCAACTGATTTGATTGTACCTTCGCTCTTCTCGGCTTTCTTTGCTACCCAAATCATACCGGCAACTAAACCGCCAAGTACTACAATAGCTGCTTCACCCTTAATCAGGGCTGCAACATCCATCTTTGATGCGAGCTTAGCCACACCAAGAAGAATACCCATGGTCATTGCCAGCCTCATATAGACCTTCGAACCCTCTCCACCGTTCTTACCACCGAATGAACCGAGAGTAGCACGTTCGGAACAGAGCTCTAATAAAGCTATAAGACCTGCCATTTTGAGCAAGAAATCTTCTCCCTTTTTCAAGTCTGCTGGACGCATCAGAGAAGCCAGTTTAGCAATGCCAAGAAGCACACCAAATACAACTGCTATTGACATCATTGCAATACCAGCGCCTTTGATTCGATTACCAGCGATTGCACCAATGATAACCATGACTCCAATGACTTCACCTAGCTTCTTGAGAACCTTCTTGTTCTGTTCAATACCTTTCTCTATCTTCGCATAGTCGTAATTAACTATCTTCTCGATTATTGGAAGTATCTTATCCAATGTGAGAATGATTGCTATCAGACCAACTGCAGAGAAGATTCCGACTTTACCTGCAGCAAGTGTTAATGCCGCTAAACCGATCATTACCTTGTAAATAGTTGCGATTGATGCGTCGATTTTCTCTAACGGTATGGAGCTGATGTTAACTAATGCCTGAGACATGACTACCAAAGCACCAGCTATAGCTACCATTGTTAGAGAACCCTTGTTGAACTTATCGAGTTTCGCAATGAGTAATGAGAGTCCTGCAAGACCTGCCATGATGAATCCCATGGTAACGACCTTACTGAAGATTCCATCTAAGTTAACATACTCGAGGACTTTAAGTGATAGAGCAGCAACCATGAATGAGCCTGCAACAAGTACCAGACCTGTAGCAAGTTCTACTAGAGTTCTCTCACCACCAATGAATTTCATTGCGGCACCAGCACCAACAAGAGTAGCTGTTAATCCTATTAAACATAATGTAATAGTCTTTAGTGCACCAACAGCTCGTTGAAGTTTTTCTTTAGGTATTTCAGACAATACCCACAGTGAAGCTGCTACTATTACAATAGCTTCTGCCACCTGCAGGATTGTGCTCTTTTGTTTCTTAATATAAGAATTGATTACATTCTTAAGTGCTACACCAATGCCAGTGAATGCTTCTACAGCATTTCTCATTGCCTCCGATAGCCTTAACAGGTTAATTGCTATAAGCATGAATGAACCTGCAACAGCTATCATGGTAACCTGGTCTGGTGTAATATTTGTAACAAAGTTATGAATAGCCTGCTGTATCTGATCGAGATTGAATTTGTCACCCATTTCGTTACTCTTCTCGAATAGTTTTTCGAAGAAGTCTGTAGCATTTTCTTTGAGCTCCTTAATCTTCTCGATAATATCACCAAAGCTTTCTTTGAATGATTCAACTACACTCTTACCCTGCTTAAGATTAGAGAAGAATGTCTTGATTCTGGTTGTAAAATCTTTGATGATGGTGATAAACTGCTTAACTTTGTTATAGGCAACTGTAAGAACTTTATTAAGTGTTTCTAAGGAGAATGTCGTATCAACTTTCTTCTTAAGGTTATCGAAAGCTTTCTCAACTGCATCTACAACGGGAGTGAGTCGTCTTTCAATATCATCTATGGTATTGTTAAAATCCTGAATCATCTGCTGAACGATTGGCAGATTCACGAAGGAATCCCAGAACCTCTGTAATGATTCAATTGCTTTCTCAACACCGTTATGAATCTTAACGAAGATTGTTGCTTCAGGAATGCCTCTAATCGCATCGGCTACCTTGTTGATGAAATCAGCCAACTTCTGCATAGCCCAGAGGTATTTATCTGAAATCTTATCCCCTATCTTACCGAACTTATCGGCTGCATCTAAAGCTCCTTTGGAACCTGTAAGAGCAGCTACAACCTTACCTATAAGTCCAAACACTGCATCAAACAGATTAAGTAAAGGTAATATAAGTTTAGTTACGCCATTAACAGTAGTTCCTACCGCTCCAATTATTGTTTTAATTCCACCAAATACTAAGGTAAAAGATGTTCTAATTGTGTTAGCAGCATCTTCACTTACCTTAAGTTCTTCGGTGAACTCTCTGAATCGTTTTGTTAATTCGAATAGCTTATTAGGGTCAAACACTCCAAACACATTGTTAAAAGCCTCGCCTATAGGCTTTAATGTGGCTAATAACGATTGAAATACATTTGACAGTCCCTGGATAACATTCTCTCTACCACCGAGCTCATTCATGGCAGATGCAAACTCTTCTGCTTTATCTGCATCTAATGCCAAACTTGCAGAAAACATATCGAGACTAGCAATGTCTTCTTTAGTGAAACCTGCATTTTCCAATTCTACATCAGACATTGACTTGAGAATATCACGATAATCTTTAATGGCTTCTTTGAGAAGATCTCCTGTCATCCAACGGCCTTCATGTAATGATTTCATGAAAGTGTTTGTGTCAACTATACTTACATACTGGTCCTTACTAAGTATCCCCTGCTGACGAGCAAGGTCAACAAGTATTGTTCTGAACTTCTCAGCATCTGGAATAATGTCTTTAAGTCCACCGCCAGCTATGGTCTTTTCCCAACCTGTACGAAGTCCTTGTTTCAAGAAGTTATTCCTTGCTTCAGACATGCTATCAATAACACCATTTACGGTTTTACCGACATCTGTCCAAAGTGCCTTAGCCTGCTCGAAGTCACCAATTATGTACTGCCAAGACATTGCCCAACCAGAACCTATAGCCTCCTTAAGAGTATCTATAAGCATGGTAAATGTCTTAATCTCTGTAGCAGCATTAGCGGCTTTAATACCTAACTGCTCGTATTTCTCAATCTGTTCATCACTTAACTTTAAGTCTTCTCTAAGATGCCTCTCATACTCCGCAACATTGACGCTAGCATCTCTTATGTCTGTAGCATAAATCTCCAATGCGTTGTTAAGGACTTCTGTAGTCATCCACTGATGGTTAAGAGAGTCATTAAAGCCTTTCGTTGAGTTGAACAAATCAGAAACTTTGCCCTGCATATTGGTTGTAGTTGTCTGCCAGTCATTACCAACTCGCTTAACTGTACCAATACCCTGAGCAACGTCTATAAGAGTCTGTTTAAATTCTTTAGTTGCCATGTTAGCATTCTCGATTGATTTCCAGTCGATAAGCTTAACATAACCTGCAGAAAGAGCCTGTGAAAAGTTATACATAGCTCTTGATGCTTCATTTGCATTAGCACCTGAAACTGCTGCCTCATTAGCAATACCCTTAATGGCTGCTACAGCATTTCCAAGTTTTACACCAGCATTGGTAAATTTACCGATATTGCTGGTCATGTCTGCAAATGAATAGATAGTTTTATCTGAGTAAGTATTCAACTCATCCAGATACTTGTTAACAGTTGCCAGAGATTCTCCGGTACCTGCCATGATGGTCTGAATAGAACCCATCTTAAGTTCGTACTCTTTGAAACCATCACTTACACCCTCAAGTGTGAGAGCGTTAACAATCTTTTTACCAGTATTTACAATTTTCTCTGCAACCTGGTTTTCGATGATGGTGGACATCTTAAGCCATATATCTCTTATATGGAGGCCTGCCTTTGTGGCGGTATTTTCCGTCTCTGAAAAGGCCTGCTGAAGAGGTGTCATGTTAACTTTATCGAAGTGTAACATCTGCTTAAGCTTTTCAAGAGTGGACATGGTTTCATGAGCATTCTTTTCGAAACTAGCATTATCGAATTGCATCTTGACGATTTGATTGTCTATCTGCTGACTCATAAAGCACGCACCTCCTTCCAAGCATCATCTGCAATTTTCTGGAAAATAGGTTTCATGGCAGGATTGATGAAATCATTAGGTGCCACATAACCCCCGGTTCCAGTTCCGTGTCCATACTGAATTAAAATGGCTATAGGAACACCGTCATTTTGAGCATCGTTCACAAACGCCAAAGTGATCTTGCCGTCTCCTTCGGTGATCTCATATCGCCACTTGCTTGCAGTATCTCCTGTATCTTTTGGAGTCATTTCTCTAAGAGAAGCAACCCCTGCATCTCCGTATTTCTTTAAAATAGACTTGAGTTTGTCTTTTCTGAATGATTCCAGCTTGCCTAAATACTTAAAAGTCTTGCTGAAGTCACTGCTAGTTGTAACAGTTATTCCACTCATAGTCGTTTACCCCCGTGTACGCAATGCCGCCCTTCTCGCTGCGTTCAAAGCGTCGTTATTACGAATGATATCGTTTTTACTCATCTTCTTCGGAGGCTGGTTATACGAATTGCATACCTGTATCAGTGTTAGCAAACGGTTTAAGTGCCACTTTTCGTATTCGGATGGTATCTGTAATGCGACCATCCAATAGTAGATGAGTTCTGAAGTAATGATTTCTGGTTTTTTACCTCGTCCCTTGCCGGCTGCTTTGTCCATGTCAAAGAACGTGGTTGCTGTCATTGGATCTTTAATGTATTGCAGTATCTCCTGTTGCTGAGCAAAAGAGATACCCTTGTAGACATTTGGGTCAACATTCTGATTGATTGTCATGCATTGGAAATAGTACTCAAGCTGATCTGGCGTCTTCTCGTCTTCTCTAAGAAATGGGACATGATACTTAGATTCCCACTTAGAGATAGCAATAAGAGAATGCTCCAGATTTAATACTGTTGGTTTCACCACAATGAATCGCTCGGTTTTCTCATCGAATAACTCAGCACCCTTTATTTCTATTCTCAAAGACATCCTCTTATCGCTCCCTTGTCAAATATAATCAGTGCTTCTGTGTTAAGGCAGGTGCAGGTACTGATGATCCTGGCTCCTCTAACTTAGGAATTACGCCTTCAACGAACTTCTGAGCTTCATCTGGGTCTGTTGCCAGTCTGAAGTAGATTTCGCTGTAAGCAGCTGAGCTCATGAACTTCTGTCTAGCCTCTTCACTCTTCACGAATCTTCCATCGTCAGTCTTGATACCATATGACAGGAGAAGAAGTCCCTCAAACACTTTGATGGCTTCCTTCATGTCTTTTGTCTTAACGAGTCTGTCAAGGCGCTGATCCATACCACCTTCCTCGCTAAGCTCCATTTTCAGAATGTCAGTCTTTGTAAGGTTGAAGTAGAAATCCTCTGTCTTCTCAACCCCATTGTAATCTGTATATGTCTCTGTGATCTTATACATGGTTATTACTCCTTTCAAGTAAATATAATTGGAGCCCAGGCCGAAGAGATTTACCCAACGACCCAGGCTCCTATGTCAGAAAAAGTTTTCGCGATTAAGCGTTTGAGATAATATCAAATACTTCATCAGGAAGAGGAAGTCTTGCATCAACCTCACCTACGATGGTCTTCTCATAGTAGGTCTTTCCACTCTCGATAGTTGTATCATTTGTGAGAGTGTATACATATGAACCAGCAGAGCCGGATCTCTCATAGAGACCTTCAGCCTTAGGATCAGATGTAGGAGTCTTAGCTGTGTATGTAGCAGTTCCAGCTGAACCGTAAAGAACAGCCTCAATCGCATCAAGCTGAGCCTTTGTAACCTTTGTACTGTCGATCTCGAGGTGAGATGTGGCCTTGCAATTCTCAACACATGTTACTCCAACAGGAGTTGTCTTGAACTCGTATGAGAATGTCTGAGCCTCAGGTGACTCATTAACAGTCTGACGAGACTTCTCTGAAGGTGAAGATGTTGCGTTGTAAACGAGATGAATTGTGTATCCATGGTCAAGAAGATCTGTATCGTTTCCGATAAGAGATCTGTAAGAAAGACCAAATGCCTTTCTGTTCTGCTGAGCAATGGTAACGCCAGCAATGATTTCCTTACGACCGTCGCAAGCCTTCCACTCATCAGGGTAAGTGTAGCACTCGATTGTGCCGTTGAAGTTCTCAGCGCCACGAAGAGAGCCATACTTAATGTTATCTGCATAGAAGTCCTGAGCATCACCGCCATCAGGAGATTCAGATACAGTTGTAAGACCGTTCCAAACGTATCCCTTAGGGTATGCTCCTGATACTCCAGGGTAAAGAACGCCTCTGTCAACACCGGTTTCGAATTTCTTCTCACCGTTCTGGTCCCAATTAAGTTTGAACATAGTTTTTACCTCCGTTCATTGATAAATTGTGTAGTAATCGTTATAGACACCGTCATGCTTTACTCTTCTATCAAAAGACACATAAGGAGCTGCAAGTAACATAGTATCCTTAAGGTCGTTTTTAATTGATTTATACATGTGGTGTATTTCCCATCTGGGAATCGTTATGTATGGTTTATTGTCAGCGTTTTCTCTATGGAAATTGCTAAAGTTATAAACTATACATGGATACTTCATTCCGGTATTTGGAGGTTCTTGGAAGTAGACGTTTTTACTACCAAGAATTCCTTCAAGCATTGTTTGAACTTCTTCTCTATTCATCTGCTTCCTCCTCCAAATATAAAGAGCCAAGCGACAGGGTGAGTCTTGGTCGATCTGGATCTCTCTCAACATCACTTACTGTCCACTTGGCTCCTCCGAATGCTACATAAGCTATCTTGTGGAAGTTATTCTGTATGTAAGGGTCAGCTACCACTGAAAGCTTATTGGAAATATGCAAGTCGGCATTAATCTTATCGCCCTGTTGTTCTCTCCAGGAACTCCTAACTACATCACCCATGAATTTCTTCTTGACGATGGTAGGAACCCAGACACCAGGTTCTTCTTCTATTTCGTCTTTAAACCCAATTTCGCCGTACCACTTCATAAAATAACCTCCATTTTGATCATTCCTCTACAGTGTACTCTGCAGCACCAACAGAGATGGTTGTACCATCGATCTTGGTAGCTCTGAGGAAAGCGTCGCCGTCAACGACAACAAGAACGCCCTTAAGGAAAGCATCGAGAGCATCCTCAAGCTTAGCTGCCACGGTTCCAGCCTCATCTGTGAAAAGCTTCTTTGTGCCATCAGCATAGAAGAGAACGCCTGTTACGTATTTATCCTTTGCATCCTGAAAAATCTTCTTCATAATTTACCTCCTTATTAGTTGCCTCTTACGAGGTAGAAGCTGATTGCTGAGAAAGGCTTGATCAAAGCACCAGACATTCTGGTCTCGTACAGATACTTGTACTGGTTGAAGTCGATATCGAAGTCATCGAAGAAGTCTGTCTTAGCTCCACCGTTTGTACCGATGTTGTAGTCGCTAAGGTTAACAGCTGTTCCGATAAGAGGATATGTCTTCTTTGTGCCGTTCTCATCGATCTCGATGTTCTGGCCTTCCATAACCTCAACGGCGATAAGCTCCTTAACTCTCATAGCAGTAGCAACCTCTGCCTCTGACTTGTACATTCTCTCACCGATACCGTTCTCGAGAAGGAGAGCATCTGTGATGTACTCATCAGTTGTGAAGAATGAAGGGTTACCTGATCCCTTGTAAAGCTTACGAGACTTAACCATAGCTCTGATAAGAGCCTTAGCAATAACGTCATCGTCAGCGTTTGCTGCAACGTTTACAGGAACCTTAATTGTGTAAAGGTCTGCATCGTTGTAAACAGGACGGATGTGAGTCTCCTGAATCTTATCGTCGTCAGAACCAAGTCTGCCATCACCGATAAGGATTGCACGAGCGATCTCCTCCTTAAGCATCATCTGCATCTCGGACTTGATCCAGGATACGATGTTCATATCTGTGATGTCATCGATATCGTCCTTGTCCAGCTTCTGCTTCTTGTAGATGGTCTGAGGGTCAGTTGTTCTCTTAAGCAGGCTGAATACTTCTTCCTTCTTAAGCTTACCCTTGATGTAACCTCTTGCACGAGCATCGTCTTCTCTGATGTCAGCGAAGATACTCTTTACTCTTGCGAAAGGTGTGTGATGTGTAGCGCCGAGTACCTTCTGTACCCAGTCCATATCTCTCTGCAGGAACTCAGGAGTTGTGTTGATAGTCTTAGCCTCAGGGAAGAGATACTCAAGATTAACTACTCCATAGTCTCCATCTGCATGTTCAATCACGCCCTCTTCTACAGCCTGATCGAAAGCGGCCTTAAGTGATCCCATCTGGCGGCCAACCTTAAAGATCTGTTCGAAATCTTCATGGGAAAGTGTGTTCTGAGCAGGTGCCCCATCAAATACATTGTGTTTCATTTCCGAACCTCCTTCTGAATTTTCTGTCGCCTTATCTACAATGAAGGCAACAACTTTTTTCTGTTTGTCTGTAAGGGTGTTATACACATCCTCAACAGTTTCGCCATCGTCGGAAGTCTCTTCTTCCTTGGCATTTTGAGCGTCGGCATGAGAAAGATTCTTTTCGCTCTTCTTGCCAGATGTGATCTGACTTATGATGATAGCAACAGCCTTCTTCTGCTTCTCGTTAAGAGTCGCCATAACATCGGCTATTGTCTCTTCACCCTCATCCGCGTGTTTTACTGACTTTTCCTTGTCATCATCCTCATCGTCTTTTTCGTCATCATCGGATTCTGATTCTTCATCGTTCTCAGATTCTGACTCCTGTTCTTCTTCGGATTCTTCTTCATCGTCATCTTCCTCTTCGTCGTCAGGGTCTTTGTGGATAATGATGTCGCCGTATCCAACAAAGCTGATCTGAGCTTCCTCTTCTGAAATCTCGCCATGAGCAAGAATAGAATCGATAACGGCGCCTCTGTTAGCACCAGCTAACACCACGCTAACCTCTTTGATTGCACCATGAAGAACGTCGCCACCTTTCTGTCTAAGCTCGTTGGCAAAGATAGAGAGAGCTACAACGTCACCATGTTCAACGCACTCTTTGGCATTCTGTCCTGCTGCTGTACCATTGAAAGAACAGTAAGCATACATGTCGCCATTCTCTCTTTCTTCCAGATCAGCATGACCAAGTACCTGGTTTACGTCTTTGTGGTTGTGCATCCAAACCAGAGGAACGCGTTTGCCATTATCTGCAGAGAATGCTCCACGTCGAATCGTTCTACCGTCAGAACACTTGATGTTGCATCTGGTAGCCCAACCGGCAAAGTCATAATGCTGTTTAGACATTTGGCATACCTCCTTCTTCTTTTTCCTCACCAGTTTCCACTTCATCCTCTACAACCTGTTGCTTTGATTCATTTAAGTTAGGGTTACGAAGTGTCTCTGCCTGTTCAGCATCTGATGGCTTCATACCGATCTCTGCTCTAAGCTCATTAGAAGTCATGATCTCGTTTCTTCTGAACTTATCTGCAATGTCGGCCAGCTGTGAAACTGGAACTAACTTAAATGGATCTCTATAGAAGAAGATCGTATGCCCCTGAGTAATTGCCGTTCTGGAGAGGAACTTCCTCTTGAACTCATCTGCAATCGCAGAGCATATTGGAACAATGGTGTTATTGTAATAATTGATGGTAGTGGCCTCATCAGCTGTACCATCCAGAATTGCCTGGGTTACTCCAAGCTTGTTGAACAATTCAGTAGTTAAGTCTCTAACCTGCTCCCATAATCCAGTTTCCAAAGGCCTATTAAGCTGAGTGATTCGTTCTGTACCATCAGCGTATGCAACACCAAGCGGAGAGTTCTCGAGCTGATCTTCAAGATCAGAACGTCTTCTCTCTGCCTCTTTCCTTCTTTGATCTGTTTTGGTTACATATGGGAGTGAGATGATAAGATTCAACTTGTTAGTTGTATTCATCTCGTTAAGCTTATCTAGCTTATTGATGGTTCGAATCAACCTTTGAAGTGTAGAATTTGGTTCGTTCATTGTAGCGTAGAACGGGTTAGTAATTATTGCTACTGTGTCTTTGGGTAAGATGATTTCCTCATACCTACCCTTTCGTTCATTGTAGACTCTTATTTTAACTGCCAGTGGATACCATTCGGTAATCCTACCTGTACGCATTGAGAAGATGTCCCACCTCTGACTTTCAGTCGTTGGATCGTCATCAGTGTCTGTAGGGACTACTGCAACAATACCTTCATCAAACATGGACTCAACTATGTCCTGAATAAACGCCTTAGCTGTCTGGTCAACATTAGCTTCCAATGTCAAGCAGTCGTTAAGTGTCGAATCGACCGTCTCAGAGTAGTGATTTTGATCATCGAGCTTAGCATGGACCATGTTAATCTGGGAGACATCGACTGCAATCCTGTTGTAGACAGATGCCACCACTGATCTCTGGTTGTTAAGCGTGAACCGAACTCGATCTGGTCTACTGGTGTAACCGTAAACTTCCCCAGAAGTAAACTCTCTTTCTTTTGTGGGGTCTCGGCCTAAAAAAGCGTTCCATCCAGACCTAAACCTCTGTGTTAATGACGCCATTTGTTTACCTCCCTCAGAATATGTCTTTCAGTAATACCGAACCGAGGTCATCATAATGTTTTAATACAGAGTTCTTTGTGTTGAACTTCTTTTTCTTCTCGTACTCAGTTCGTTTCTTACCAGCATCATTTGCTGCATTAGCAGCTTCCTGAGCTTCTTTCTTTTTCTTCTCGTAATACTCTGTCTTAGCTTCGTCGAAGCTCTTAGTTTCACCTGAAGACTTCTTGGTTGTATCGGTCTTTTCTTCTGAAGATTTCTTTGTTGAAGAGCTCTTGGCGGGATTAGCTTTTGCTGCCTCATCCAAGAACTTAGCCATCTTACCCAAGAACTCATTCCCCTGCTTACCCTGGTTTGAATCAATACCTGCGAGCTGCTGCTTCATTGCGTCTGTAAGCTCTACGCCCTTAGGTAATGTCCACTTTCTTCCACCGTTAATCAGAACTACCTGACCGTCTTTATTTTTGACAGTGTAGAAGTCAGTGCCCTTGATGTGAGTGTCCATGTTAAGCTTAGGGTTCTTCAGGTCGTTACCATAGACTTTCTTAAAGTCCTCATCATCCCCATTAGGATCGTATTTGCCTTCCTTGGCCCACTTATCCTTATGCTTCTCATAGTACTTATGGTTGTACTCTGAGGTGTTATTTTTCTTGTTGTCTGTGCCCTTTTCCGAACTAACGCTATTAGCAGTTCCGTAAGTGGCACGATGCTCCAAGTGGTTGTCAAAGTATGTACCGAAATAACCCATACGTCTCCTCCTTATTCAAAAGCATCTTTGTTAAGCTTGTAAGCTACTAAAGCGTCCATCATTGCGGCAACAGCATCAATCTTTGCTTCATATGCTTTCTTAAGTAACTTCTTATTACCATTGGTATCCTCAATTACTATTGAGTTACCCATGGTCCACATCATCAGATCCTGGTCGAAGATTAACATTCTATCTGAAGCTAACTTCTTCAATTCCGTCAGCGGTACAGACTCTGTTCTTGCTCCCTGTATTACTTTCTCCACTCCAAATTCTCCGTTCTCTAATACCCAACGGTTAACAAACTCTTTGGCATTGTATGGGTCGTATCCAAAGCACCTGATGTCATAGCCGGTTTGTGCTATATGTACCTCGAGATCCTCATATACTTCCATCATGTCCAGAATTGTGCCTTCCATGACTATTAAAGAACCTTCCTTCTTAAACTCCTCATACTTTTGTCTCATAGCACCAGGAAGTTTACATAAAGTGAAGTCCGTAATGTAGTTGATTGTCTTGATGCCGAAGCATCCGTCTCGTAATGGAAATAGAAATACGAATGAACAGAAGTCACCACCTCTAGAAAGGTCGGCTCCTAAAGAACATGGCATCTGCCAGAAATCTTGTCTATTGTGTTTCTTTGTTTCCTCGTATGTAAAGAAGTAAGTGAGACCTTCCATAGGGATTCCAAACCTTTTAGCTAAGATATCGTTCCTAGCATCTGGGTTCTGTTCGGCTCTTTCCACATCTCTTTGGTATGCTTCGTAATCGACAGTAATACCAAGATTAGGATTGGCTTTAATCCACATAGATGGGTCTGCTACTTCTGATACATCATCCAACCTGTACCACCAGATTGATACGTACGGAGCATAATACTCTCCTTTTAGGATCTTCATTAGCTCCATTTTGATCGTGTCACCAACTCCGTTTCGTACAGTTCCCTCTGAGCTGGTAGCAATGATTAAGTAACCGGGAACCTTACAAGCACCCTGCTCAATTGCACCGATAGGGTCTTCTCGTATATCACAAGAGAGCCACTCATCGACCGTTGCCACCTTATCTCTTCGTCCCTGTAACTTGTCTATTGACATAGGTACAGTTTCCAGTAGTGAATTGGTAATGAAGTTCTGTATACCTTTCTTTGTTGAAGCAAGTTTCTGTCTATCCTTCTTATTGCCTGTAGTGTTCTGCAGTGAACCCTGGGTTAAGAACTGGAATAGAGGCCCTCTTGCTCGAGTAATAGCTGTAATGTAGGGGAACAGTACTTCTTCACTCTGTCTAATTGTTGGTGCGGTTGTCATCTGTTTAGTTGTGGAGGTGTCTACGTTTTGGAAGTAAGCGTGATTACAAGTATCATATATTGTCTTAGCAGCGCCTCGTCCTACGATAAGATATTGCTTAGATGTAAGTCTACGCTTGTAACGTTTCTTGATGTATCCACCTTTTCCACCACCCTTAGCGTTGGGGTTCCAGACTCGTTTTTCTTCGAAGTAGTACCAACCATATACTGCTTCTCCCCAAAGCTTGAATGCGGTTGTCATTTTAAAGTCAGACCCATCAGTTAGTGTAAGTTCTCCTTCACAGAAAGCTATCCATCCTTCTACAGGTGCACCGTCGTAGTAAAACTCAGGATTCGCTATTAGGTAATCAATACGATTCATCTCCAAAGAAATATACTCGTTAACTTTGGTTAATCCTAATAGTACGTCTGTCCGGAACTTACCGTAATACTTGGGTGTCGCTGTATTCGATAACATGGTAAGCTCCTTTTATTCGTTGTTCCTGATGACTTCAAGCCAATAAGCCGCAGCGTCGTTGTTATCTTCACGCAAAGCATCTCTCATGAGCTTCTTAGCATTATCCACAGTTTCAGCTCTATCAGCTTTTTCCTGAGCTGTTACCTGCTGCCTTCTTACGCTCTCATTGTAATCGCTCATGATGTCATCAAAAGCATCATCGATGTCTTTCTGATAAGACTTATCATAAGAAGATATTGGCGTGTCTTTAATTGAATCGTAAGATTCTTTTACCTCTTCTTTGGTTGTGCGAACTTCAGGTTGAGGCTGAGGTGTTCTTTCCGGTTCGTCAGGAATAGTCTTGGATACCTCGTTGTAAGCTTTTTCAGCAGCTCTATCTACTTCTTCGTTAGATGGGGTCTGCTTTGGTTTAGGCTCTTCCTGAGGTTTCTGTTCTTCCTGCTTCTGCTGTTGTTGAGGTTGTGGCTTAGGCTGAGGTTTTGGTTGCTGATTGTTCTGGTTATTCTGGTTCTGTGTGTTCTCCTGGTGAGCCTGCTGAACATTCTTGGACATCTGATTGAAGAGATTCTGAGCAACCTGCTGTTCTTTTGATTGTTGCTGCTTATTCTGCTGATTCTCGATAATAGGCCACTGAGCACTATCCTTATGAGTGGAGTTGTAAACCTTAGCAGCTAAGTTGTACGCATTAACTGCTTTCTCTGCAACCTGTCTTACGTCATCAACCTTGTTAGCAAACGATTTCAGCTTATCCATAGCAGATGGTGGAGGCTCTACACGATTAAGTTGCTCTGTAAGATTCACCTTATCCATTGCCTCCTTAAGCTCTGAATAGGTCATCTGGTCAGCGTACTCTTTAACCTTGTCCTTGTCGCCAGATCTCATTGCCTCCAACTTCTCCATATCAGCCTTAGATGCCTTCTGTTCAGATGGGTCTTTCTTTGTAAGAGAGTCTCTCATCTGAGCACGATTCTGTGCATCTCTTAGTTCATCGGTTGAAAGCTGGTCGATGTACTTGGCAATCTGTTTCTTGTCGCCATTACGAACTGCTTCAAGAGCTGCCTCACGTTTTTCTTCAGGGGTCATCTCTTTCTTAGCTGCTTTTTGTGGCTTATCAGGGCTTGATTTTGAGCTTGAACCAAACTTCTTAATCTTCTCAATTGTGCCCTTACCGGAACTCTTACCGATCTTGATGCCTGCTGCCTTTGCAGCACTCTTTTCCCCTGCTGAGTGTGAACCGGCATTAAGCGGATATGGTGGTCCGTTCCTATGTCCCCATTTCTGGTTGAGGATTCCATGGTGCTCTAAGTATTCCATACCAGTGTCGATCTCTTCAGAGAACGCTATAAAGTCACTCATACTAATCCTCCTCCCCGTAGCATTCCACTTCTGATGTAATCCTCCATTCGTACTCTGCAATCTGCTTCTCAAGCTGCTCGACTGCAATTGAGCTGGTAGGCGGATCAAACATCAAATGGACTTTCATGATAATGTACTGTTTGATGAAGTTAAACCGATCAGTTTTGATGATCTCATTCCACTTCTCTGTTGGGCCATCAATAGAAAACCCTCCTGTCGGCCCGAATCCGAGCTGATGGAGGGTTGAAAATGCTGAGTTGATGCAATCGATTAACTGATTATCAAAGACGTCGTATTCCTGTATGATTCCACAGGCCTCTTTGACATCAACCAGTATTGAACTATTAAGTTTTGCCACGTTACCCTCCTTTCTCGGTGAGTAATTAGAATTCGCAATCCTTAGCGTTACGTAGCTTATCGAAGTTATTACCCTGGTTCACCATAAAGGCAGTAACTGCCCCAGTGTTCTTGTCAACACCAAACGATGTCTGAACACCTATTGATAGTTTCCCTTTCTTAGGGTACGCCTGAACTACATAATGCTGTGCATCGTAGTCCTTAACGCTAAGAACCCATTCATATCCCTGTGTTTCTTTTACTTTGTTAGCAGCTTCAGCCGGTGTCATCATTCTGCTACCTCCTTAATGTACTTTGTACTTAATTCACAATTATCTAATCTTGTTACATTGACCTGAGAGCATCTCTCTAAGTATGATCTTGCACTATCGCCTTC
>JAEIGA010003932.1_pt1 | contig 23084 bp, 18 predicted proteins | sample 9270691 | NCBI WGS metagenome assembly JAEIGA01 (sample SAMN17057246, study PRJNA624740) | gut metagenome | biome: biome; isolation source: fecal sample | host: Bos grunniens | place: China: Xizang | collected 2019 | reverse complement strand
TTTTTCACGTAAAGTGAGTTCGCTAAGCAATGGTTTTTTCATTTCAATCACCCTTTTAGGTTTAATTTCAAGTGCATAGTAACACACAAAACAATAAAAGTCAACAGTAAAAACTGTTGACTTTTAAAATTTCTATTATTCGGCAATTTCGGGTGTTTCAGACATAATTTTTCTGAAATCTTCACCGTCAATTTTCTCTTTTTGGAATAACTCGTTTGCGACTACGTTAAGTTTATCCATAGAACCCTTAAGAATATCAAGAGCCTTATTGTATTGTGTGGTAACTATGCTTTCAATTTCTTCATCAATCATGGCCGCTATTTTTTCAGAATAGTTGGGGTTAGATGAGAAATCACGTCCTAAGAACACAGCATCGTTATCGGTACCGTAGGTAACAAGACCTAACTTTTCACTCATACCAAACTTTGTAACCATTTTACGTGCAAGTTCGGTAGCACGTTGAATATCGTTTGAAGCGCCCGTACAGATATCATCCTGTGTTAACTGCTCTGCGGCACGTCCACCAAGAAGTGAACAAATCTGCTCAAGCATAGTATTTCTTGACATATGGCCCTTTTCTTCGGTAGGCAGATACATTGTGTAACCTGCTGCCATACCACGCGGTATAATTGAAATTTGATGAACGGGGTCTTGTGTCGGCAAGAAGTAGGATACAATTGCATGCCCTGCCTCGTGATAAGAGGTAATCCATTTATCTTTATCCTTAACAACATGTGACTTCTTCTCGGTACCCATTACCACTTTAATGGTAGCCTCTTCAATTTGTTCTTGTGTGATAGCCTTAAGACCTTTGCGAGCCGCCAATAATGCCGCTTCGTTAAGAAGATTTTCAAGGTCGGCACCCGTAAAGCCTGCAGTCGATTTAGCGATGGTTTCAAGTGAAACGTCAGGACCTAGCGGCTTTGAGCGTGAGTGAACCTTTAATATATCCTCTCTACCCTTAACATCGGGGTAGTTAACGGTAATTTGACGGTCAAAACGACCGGGACGAAGTAAAGCCTTATCGAGTATATCGGGGCGGTTGGTTGCCGCCATAACGATAACACCCTCGTTAGCACCGAAGCCATCCATCTCAACAAGCAACTGATTGAGGGTTTGTTCTCTTTCGTCGTGGCCACCGCCAAGACCTGCGCCACGCTGACGACCAACGGCGTCTATTTCGTCGATAAATATAATGGCGGGAGAAGCTTTTTTCGCCTCGTCAAACAAATCTCTTACACGTGAAGCACCTACACCGACAAACATCTCAACAAAGTCAGAACCCGAGATGCTGAAGAAAGGTACGCCCGCCTCACCCGCAACGGCACGTGCCAATAAGGTTTTACCTGTACCGGGAGGGCCAACTAAAAGTACACCCTTAGGAATTCTTGCGCCCAAATCATTAAAACGCGCGGGTGATTTTAAAAACTCAACAATCTCTTCGAGTTCTTCTTTTTCTTCATCGGCACCAGCAACGTCAGAAAAGGTTGTTTTTCTGCCGTCGGTTACCTTTTTAGACTTGGCTTTACCAAATCCCATTGCCTTATCGTTACCCATAGCCGAAGACATACGGCGCATCATAAGTGTAACAAATACCGCCAAGGCAATGCACACCAACAGAAGCGGCCACATTTCTCTAAACCAAGCGGTTTCGGCGCCCTTTTTGGTGGCGTTATAACTTATCATAAGTTTATCGTCTTCTTTATCTTCAGAAGTACGATACTTATCGTTTATCTCGTTAACGTAGGGCATTACGTCGGCTCTGAAAACGTTAGCGTCGGCAACAACGTAAGAATAGGTTTTACCCGTATCGCGCATAGTATATTCAAGTTTACCGCTATAGTAGTTAATGGTGAAATCCGAAATTTTATTATCGGCAATCATATTAACTATTTCAGAATACTTCTTTTGTTCGGAAGTTCTGCCACTAAAATTAACAAATGCAATTGCCCCAAGCAATATTAGCGGTATACCGATATATAGCAATACGTTTTTTAGATTCTTTTTCATTTTAAGGGGTACATCCTTTCAAGACTTAAATCACTTCGTATATATCTCAGGTTTTAACACACCAAGATACGGAAGATTTCTATATTTTTCGTTATAGTCAAGACCGTAGCCTACAACAAACGCGTTGGGTACCGTAGCGCCTATATAATCTGCAGTAATATCGGCCTTACGATTATCGGGCTTATCAAGAAATGTGCAGATTTTAACGCTGTTGGCATTTTTTGTTTTTAAAATTTCAACAATATATTTAAGGGAAAGACCCGTGTCAAGAATATCCTCAACTATAAGTATGTCATATCCTTCGGGATTTATATCAAGGTCTTTTTTGAACTGTATAACACCGGTACTGCTTGCGCCCTTGTAAGATGAAATAGACATAAAATCAATTTCACACGGCAGTTTAATTTCGCGCATAATATCTGCCATAAAAACAACGGCACCGCGAAGAACTGAAACAAGCAACAGTTTTTTGCCCTCGTAATCTTTGGTAATCTGCTCACCTAAGCGCTCACAAATACCCTTTATCTGCTCGCGCGTAAGCAGAACCTCTAATATATCATTATCCATTGACATTTTATCATCCCCAAAATTATTCCTTATTTTCACGTACATTTACAACAACGACATTTTTTGTGTTGTCGTCAACCTTAACACGTTCACTGATACCTACGCCGTAAACCCATATAATCCCTTTATCATCGGCAATCACCGGTAAACGCTCTCTTAATTCATTAGGCACCTTTTCTTCACAAAAAATCTTTTTTAACGATTTTGTTATTCCTCTGTTTGCAAGACGGATTTTATCCCCCTCACGCCTTGTACGTACTGTGGCATCGCCCACTATTTTATCATAGTCGAATGCATTTTTTAATAACAAATTGTTAATTTTTTCCTGTTTTTCTAACTTAACCTCGTAAGTAACGTTACATTTATTATCTGTTAAAATCTCTAAAAAGCCATTTTTAACCCTTAGGGTAATACACTGTGGTAAAACGATTTGTCCTGTACCGTTGTGGCAAAATTTATATACTGTTTCAATTGCGGTATTATCAAGCACAGATGAAAATAAACCTTCATAAAACTGCTTAATAATCCTTTTTGCAATAGCAGGATGATAATTTGAAAGCACGTTCAGATCTATTCTTTTATCATTTACACACTTTTCGAATGCTGATTGTGCCGTCAACTCCAAAAACTCGCTATCCTCACGTAACGTTTTAGCCGTTCTCAATGCCGCAATATCGGCAGCAGGGTTAATTTCTCTTAATACGGGCACTACGTTATGACGAATTTTATTTCGCGTGTAATCATCCGACAAATTGCTACTATCTGTAACAAAACTAATATTGTTTTGCTTACAATACTCTTCAACATCCGCCCTTGTGCAATAGATAAGCGGACGGATAAGATTATCCCTTTTAGGCGGTATACCGCTAAGTCCCTTAACGGCGGTACCACGACTTAGATTAAAAAGCATTGTTTCAAATGAATCGCTTGCCGTATGCGCCGTAGCAATAATGCCACCCGATACTTCATTTAAAAAATCATATCGTACACGACGGGCGGCAAGTTCAATACTCTCACCCGTTTTATCTGCCTCACAGGCAATATCTGCGCTTTTAAGGCTTAAATCAACGTTAAGTTTTTTGCATAAATCGGCAACAAAGTTTGCATCCCTTAATGACTCGTCGCCGCGCAAATTGTGGTTTAAATGCGCAGCACGAATATTTAAAGAAAATTGTTCTTTTAATTCAAGCAGACAGTAAAGAAGTGCTACCGAATCGGCACCGCCCGACAGTGCTACTGTAACTGTACTGCCTTTTTCTAACATACCGTAGTCTTCTATTGCCGCTAAAACCTTTTTTAGCATTATCTGAATACATCCTTCGACGCGAAACGCGTAAACTGTCCATCCCAATGCAAATCTACCGTTGTAAGTTCACCATGACGGTTTTTAGCAACGATACATTTAGCAGAATTGGGGTCTGAGCGTTCATCGTTTTCGCCCTTTTCATTATCGTAATAGGTTTCTCTGTAAAGGAACATTACTATATCTGCATCCTGCTCGATAGAGCCCGATTCACGGAGGTCGGAAAGGGCGGGAATGTGAGATTTTCCCTTAGTTTCGGTACCACGCGAAAGCTGTGCGCAGACAATAACCGGTACCTTTAATTCCTTAGCCATTATCTTAAGGCTACCTGTTATATCCTGAACTTCTTGAACGCGGTTTTCGGTACGCTTTGCTGAATGCATAAGGCCTAAGTAGTCAATGATAACAAGATCTACCTTTTTCATACGACGAAGTTTAGCCTTCATTTCAGGTACCGTAATACCTGCTGTTTCATCAAGGTATATATCTGTTTTTGAAAGTTCTGCACCTGCATTACCAAGACGCACCCACTCTTCAGGCGTTAATTCGCCTGTACGAAGTTTGGTACTGGGAATCATAGCCTCACTTGAAAGCAAACGTTGTGCCAACTGGTCACGGGTCATTTCGAGTGAGAAGAAACAAACCTTCTTTTTACCCTTAAACGCAACGTTTCTTGCAATATTAAGTGCAAAAGACGTTTTACCCATACCGGGGCGCGCACCAACAATTATAAGGTCAGACTTATGAAGACCGGTTATTACCTTATCAAGTTCACCAATACCTGTTGGTATACCAATGTAATCATCACGGGTCTCAGGGTCATTCATTTTTTCAAGTCGGTCATAGGTTTCATCCTTAATAACCTGCGCAATGTGTGTGAGTCCCGAAACTTCTCTGCCCTGACGAATCTCATATATGCGTTGCTCGGCCGAATCAATAAGATGCTCGGCATCCAATACGCTATCACTTGCATCATTTATAATATTTTGTGCTGCAAGGATAAGCGAACGGGTATAATAACGCTCCCTTACAATTCCAACATATGTAAGTATATTGGCTGACGTAGGTACTATTTGAGCAAGTTCTGCAATATACGCCTTACCGCCTGCTTCATCGTAAACGCCGTTATCCTTGAGTTTTTCAAGCAATGTTACAAAATCAATTGTTCGACTTAATTCAAACATACTTGAAAGTGTTTTATATATCTCTCTGTGTTGGGGGATATAAAAATATTCAGGCTTTAATTGTGTAGCAACAAGCTCAATACTTTGCGGGTCTATAATAATCGCGCCCAAAACCGATTGCTCAGCCTCAAGTGAATACGGCAATCTCTGTCCGTCAAGATCCATCAACATTCTTGTATCTGCCATATCTGTTCTCCTTGTTTTAAGTAAACACGAATAATCCAAACTTAATTTTATTCGTATTTACTTTAATAAACTACTCGCAAATTGCTTACTGCGGTTTTACCTCAACAGTAAACTTGGCGGTAATACCTGTATATAATTTAATTTCGGCGGTATACTCACCATAATTTTTAATATCGTTAACCGTTAGTTTTTTACGGTCTATTTCTACATTTAACGCATTTTTTACTGCCAACGCTACCTCTTTTGAAGTAACCGAACCAAACAACTTACCATTGGCGCCTGCTTTTGCAGACACACTAACCTTTAAGCCTTCAATTCTTTTAGCAAGTGCAGCTGCGGCGTCCTTTTCTTCTTTTATGTGATGTGCCTTAGCATCCTCACGGCTTTTAAGTTCTGACATAGCGGCATTGTTTGCCTCAATAGCAAGATTTTTTGGAAATAGGAAGTTGCGAGCATAACCGTCCGAAACGTTACACAGTTCTCCTTTTTTGCCTTGTCCTTTAACGTCTGCTAATAAAATAACCTTCATTTAAAATCACCTTTCACTATCTATTGCCTCTTGCAAAGCAGCCAGAGCCGCTTCAAAAGTAGTATTTTTTATACTGCAAGCCGCCATATTTCTATGACCGCCGCCACCAAGTTTTTCCATAATAATTTGCACGTTTATTTCACCCAGTGAGCGCGCCGAAATATTTATGTTTTCACCATCCATAAACAGCACAAACGATGCCTTTACATGATTAACGTTAACTAACTCATCCGCTGCCTGTGCAGAGATTAATCTCACGTTTTTATCACTCTCAGGATTTAGTGCAATAACACAATCTTCATAAATCTGTGCCGAAGAAATAACGGCGTATTTCCTTTTATAAATATCTACCGAATCGGCAAACATCTTTTTAACGATCACAGGGTCGGCGCCGCATTTTCTAAGGTACGCCGCCGCCTCAAACGTGCGTACACCCGTATTTAAAATAAAATTTTTGGTATCTAACATTATGCCCGAAAGCAGCGCATTCGCCTGAACGCGAGTTAACGGCTCACCGCTTATATATTGACATAATTCAGCGACCATTTCACAGGTTGATGAAGCCGATGTTTCATCATAAAATATTACGGCGTTATCAATATAATCGGTTGCTTTACGGTGGTGGTCAATTACAACTATACGATTTGCTTTTTCATAAACCTCTTTACATTCAAGTACACTTGGTCTATGCGTATCAACAACGATAAGCAGCGTATCTTGGTCAAGCGCCTCTAAAATGTCTTGACCCGAAATCATTAAATCTTCACACCCATTTGCATCGGTGTAATCGAGCAATGTATTTGCCATACTATCGTTACGGTTAATCACGATATCAACCGGAACGTTTAAGCCTTGTATTGTTTGTGCCAAGGCTACCGCCGCACCTACACAGTCAAGATCAGAAAAACGATGTCCCATAATCACTACACGCTCACTAGCTGTTATAAGCCCGCTAAGCGCCTTTGCCGTTATTCTTGCTCGTACCCGTGAACCCTTTTCGGCAACCGCCTTAACACCGCCGTAAAATCTGTATTCTTCTTTCGGTGATTTAATAGCTACCTGGTCACCGCCGCGACTAAGTGACATATCCAGTGCCTTTTTGGCAAGTGATTCACACTCGTGAAGTGTTTGGCAACCATGACCTATACCTACTGATAAGGTTAATGACTTGCCATCAGCAATTTCATAATTTCTGACAAGTTCTAAAATTTTAAACTTCTCATCTTCAAACTGTTTTAGATACCTTTGTTCAAAAACAAGGAAGAATCTGTTGTTTGAAACTGTACGCATTATGCCGTTGGCATTAGTAAACCATTTTTCAATAAGGTCTTGTATCTCACCACATATCTGCACCTTTTTACTGGCACGCACGTCACTTAAAATTTGTTCAAGTGAATCTATTTCTAAAAGTGCTACAACAGGACGCGAAAAACGGTACTCGGCATACGTTTTCTTAAGTTCGGTTTGGTCTATAAAATAAACCACCTTAACATCATCATCATTTAAGACAAACATTTCAAAAATACGATTAAACAACGTCGTCTCGGTATTTTTTAAATGAATAAGTTTACTATAGGCATTCTCACCAATTAAGGTTGTAAAGTTCCTACCTAAAACGTTTTCGCCTTGTGAAAGTTCTGCAAACGCATTATTGTGCCATACTACCGTGCCGCCATGAGATAAAATAACAACAGGTGCCGAAAAGTTTTTGAGGGTCTCGCTTTTTTCAGCGCTCATTATTTCGGCCGATTTCATAATACTGCGATATACGTCACGACGCATACTGTTATAGCAAATAATAGCCACAACTACTAATACTGCAAAAATCGCGAGGGATATAAGAAAAAAGGTTTGGTTATACATCAAAAGTGCTACGCTTTGTGCCACAAAAATCAACATAAAAACAACCGCTAAAACTGTAAAACGTTTAATTTTTCTCCCTTTCACTTATATCACCTACCCTTGTGGTTTTATACTTCCATTATAATTGGCAAAATCATAGGACTGCGGCGTGTACGGTCGTAAAGGAATTTAGATACGCCGTCACGTAATTTAATTTTAATGCTATTCCAGTCGCCCCTATTTTTATAGTAACAACGATCGATTATATCATAAGCCATTTCGGTAATTTCCGACATAAGTTCTTCAGATTCTTTAACGTATACAAAACCGCGAGACACAACATCAGGACCCGATAAAATTTCACCCGTTACAGAATCCATAGTAATTACTATTACTATAATTCCATGTTCTGACAAATGAAGTCGATCGCGTAAAACTATACTACCTACGTCACCAACACCAAGTCCGTCAACAAGCACTCTACCCGCCGGCACGTGCTCTGCCGTCTTAATACCCTTTGGTGCTACCTCTATCACGCTACCATTTTGCGCAATAACAACATTTTCTTTAGGTATACCCATAGACTGTGCCAAAAGCGCATGCTTTGTTAGGTGCTTTTGCTCACCGTGAAGCGGTATAAAATACTTTGGCTTTACAATGCTGAGCATTAGTTTAAGTTCTTCTTGGCAAGCGTGACCCGAAACGTGTACGTCATACATTTTTTCATATACAACGTTCGCGCCGCGCTTCATAAGTTCATTTATAACTTTACCAACAAGTTTTTCATTACCCGGTATTGGTGTTGCCGATATTATAATCATATCACCCGGTATTATTTCAACGTTTCTGTGCTCACCCGCGGCTATTCTGTGAAGTGCCGACATAGGCTCACCCTGACTACCCGTTGTAACAATTACCAACTGCTCGGGCGTATATTTTTTAATCGACTCAATATCAATAATCACGCCATCTTTAACGTTTAAATAACCGAGTTCAGAAGCAATATTAACAACGTTAATCATACTTCTGCCCGAAACTGCGACCTTTCTGCCACAGTTTGTTGCTTCATCAATAATCTGTTGAATGCGATGTATATTTGATGAAAAAGTTGCAACGATTATACGGTTTTTCCCCGCTTTTTTAAACAAATTTGAAAATGATTCACCAACGATACGCTCGCTCGAAGTATAACCGGCTCGTTCGGCATTAGTTGAATCGGCAAGATATGCAAGTACGCCTTCACGTCCGAGTTCGGCAAAGCGCGCAATATCAATTACTCTATCATCAATAGGGCTTGTATCAATTTTAAAGTCGCCCGTATGCACGCAGAGTCCTGCAGGACAGCGTATGGCCATAGCTACTGAATCAGGTATAGAATGATTCACGTGAATAAGTTCAACCGAGAAAGCACCAAGTCTTATGATATCACCCGGTTTTACTACGTTTAACTTTGCCGAGTCGGCCAAGCGATGCTCTTTAAGTTTAGATTCAATAAGTCCTAACGTTAACTTTGTGGCGTAAATCGGTATATTAAAATTCTTTAAAAGATATGGTATTGCACCTATATGGTCCTCGTGACCGTGGGTTATAAATAACCCTTTAATTTTATCTTTATTGGCAAGAACGTGTGCAAAATCAGGTATTACAATATCGATACCCGGAGTTTCTTCATCGGGAAATGACATACCACAGTCAACCAAAATCATAGAATCATTATATTCATAAACTGTGATATTTTTACCAATTTCACCAAGACCGCCAAGCGGTATTATGCGAACAGGTTTAACCGGGGGTTTCTTTTGTATATTTTTTGATTTTCCTGTATTTGTCTTTTTATTTTGATGTGCTGTTTTAGTCTTAGGTGTAGGTGATTGCTTTTGTGTTTTCTTTGTGTTTTTTACGGCGTCTTTTTTTACATCTTTTTTTGCGTTGCTTTTCGCCATTAAATAATTCTCCTTTATTAAATTTATGTATGTAAGGCATATCGATACGGGCTATCTCCATCGTCAATATTGCTCTGTTTATAATAATTATATGGTATACTTAATCACTATATATTTTACCTTTACACACACCGCCTTGTCAAGTATTAAATATATTTATATTATATAGTATCGATAAATAATTTGAATTTTAAACAATAAAAAAACGCGGTGATTAAAACACCGCGTCATTTTATCTCTGATAATAAATTTCACCATCAATTATTGTGGTTAAAAGATTGTAGTCATTATCCAGTATAATAAGGTCTGCATCATAACCTACCTCTACCTTGCCCTTGTTAATACCTAGCAGTTCAGCCGGCGTTTGCGACGCCATTCTAAACGCATCCGCCTCAGGTATGCCGTACTGGATGGCAGTCTTTACACCATCAAGTAAGAAGCATTTACTGCCCGCTATCGTACCATCCTCAAGTCTAGCAACAACGTCCCCGTCATTTACTACTATTGCCAAACCACCCGACGTATATTTACCTGCAGGTAGTCCTGCGGCACTAATAGAATCACTTATCATAACCATTCTTTCCGGTCCGAACGCCCTGTAGATAAGCCACATTGCGCCACGCATAACATGAAAACCGTCACAAATGAGTTGGGCATATATACGTTTCTCTACCGCTGCACCAATAACACCGGGATCACGATGCAACATAGGTGGCATAGCGTTAAAGGTATGTGTAAGGCAGTTTGCACCGCACTCAATCGCCTTTATTGTGGTATCATAATCGGCAGAAGTATGACCGAGCGCAACTATTGCATCACATGCCTTTATAAAATCAAGTGCACCCTCAACCTCGGGTGCTACCGTAACCATTTTAATATTAGGTAATTTATTAAACTCATCAATATCAGGCAGATGAATAAACTTTGGGTCCTGCGCACCTTTAAACTCTTTGTTTATATATGGACCTTCGGCGTGGAAGCCCAAAACGTGGGCACCGCGTATTTTTGTAATATCGCGATTAACGGCATTATAAATAGTTTCAATCGCCACAGTTGAGGTCGTAGGTAGCCAAGCGGTTGTACCGTGTTTAGCCTCATAATCGGATAATTCTTCTATTCTGCCACTATTGACCTCAATATTCATACAACCATGAGCATGTAAATCGATGAGTCCCGCAAAAACCTTATTGCAAGCCGCGTCAATGCCATCTTGTTCGGTGACACCTATTTTTGATATTTTACCATTAGCAATGGTAATATCGGTCACGACTCCATCAACAAGTGCGTTTTTAATTACTAAATCTGCCATAGTATCACCAATTACAGTAAATTCTTTATAAACTCAGACATCTTTTCAAGATTTTCATCAAGATTTTGCGCATATCTAAATTGATTGCGTGCGCGCACCAAATTATGTTCCGGATAGGTTGTTTTAAAGTATGTATCACCATTTAAATAGTCGGTTAAAAACCTAATTCCGCACTCGTACGCCATAAGCAAAATTGAGAACGGCAATAATTCAATTTCACGCTCTGTAAGCACTGATTTAACCTCAGATAAATAACCCTCGGTAAAGGCGGCAAAATTATCGAAATTGAGATACACCTTAGTTAAATCGGGGTCATCCTCAACGGTGTTATTACCCGCAAAACGAAGCGCATCACCATAATCATAAAGATATGAACCGGGCATTACGGTATCAAGATCAATTACGCAAATGCCCTCTTTAGTATCCTTATCAAGTAAAACGTTGTTAAGTTTTGTATCGTTATGCGAAACACGAAGCGGCACAGAACCATCATTAATACCATCTATTACTGCACCTATTCTATCCTGCATGCTAACGGCATATTCTACCTCGTCTTTAACTAATTGCAGTCTGCCTACAGCATTATTTTTAATTGCCGCTTCAAGATGTTCGAATCGCTTAGGAGTATTATGGAAATCAGGAATAACCTCAAAAAGAGTGTCTGCGGGATAGTTTGCAAGCATATTCTGAAACCTACCGAAAGTGGCAGCAACGTTATACATTTGCTGTGAATTTTCGGCCGCATTTATACTTATAGCGTCAATAAAAATTAAAACGCGATAGGCACTACCTGAAATATTGACAAAATTTTTGCCGTCAAGTGTTTTAACGACGGTTAAGGTTTCACGATTTTCGTCTCCACCATTTAATCTTATTTGCTCTTTTAGATATTCTGTTACTGCAACAAAATTATCCATAAGTTCTTCGGGATTTTTAAATACTGCAGTATTTATTTTTTGAATCAGATATGCCGTGTTACCAACGTAAAAACGATAGGTGTGGTTAATAAGACCATCACCAAACGGTGCAAGATGCTTAATTTCGTCTTCTTTAAAACCGTATTGTATAAGCGCCTTTACAATCTTTTCTTCCATAACGATTCTCCCGTTAGTATTCTACCACATTATTTTAACACAGCTATATATAGCTTTCAAGCATGAAAAACACGGTATGTATGCACATACCGTGTTCTAAATTACTTATAAATAGGGAACTTATCGCAAAGCGCCATAACTTCGGATGCAATTCTTTCTTTTGAATTTTCAAAATCGGTTACTGTATCCTTAATCCATTTTGCGATGAGTTTCATTTCATTTTCTTTAAATCCACGTGAAGTTACGGCAGGTGTACCAATTCTCACACCACTTGTAACAAACGGGCTCTGTGGGTCGTTTGGAATAGCGTTTTTATTAAGTGTAATATGCACTTCATCAAGACGCTTTTCAAGCTCTTTACCCGTAATATCAAACTTACGTAAATCGAGAAGCATTAGGTGGTTATCGGTACCGCCCGAAACAAGATCGAATCCTTCAGCCATAAGTGCTTCCGACAATGCCTTTGCATTATTAATAACCTGTTGCTGATACTCCTTAAATTCAGGAGTTAGCGCTTCACCAAGTGCAACTGCTTTAGCGGCAATAATGTGCATTAAAGGACCGCCTTGTGTTCCGGGGAAAACAGCCTTATCAATTTGTTTAGCAAGGCTTTCTTTACATAAAATCATGCCACCACGTGGACCGCGTAAAGTTTTATGAGTTGTAGTTGTTACAACATCGGCATATGGCACGGGACTTGGGTGAAGTCCCGCAGCAATAAGGCCTGCAATATGTGCCATATCAACCATTAAATATGCGCCAACCTTATCGGCGATTTCTCTAATTCGCTTAAAATCAATTACGCGTGGATAAGCACTGGCACCTGCAACTATAAGTTTTGGTTTACATTCAAGTGCGATTTTTTCCATCTCATCATAATCAATCATCTGTGTTTCATCCGAGACGCCGTAAGGTACAATGTTAAAATACTTACCCGAAATATTTGCAGGAGAACCATGTGAAAGATGTCCACCGTGTGCGAGATTCATACCCATAACGGTATCGCCCGGTTGTACTAAAGCAAAAAATGCAGCGAGATTTGCGTTAGCGCCGCAATGCGGTTGAACGTTGGCATGCTCTGCGCCAAAAAGCTTCTTGGCTCGCTCGCGTGCGATATCCTCGACTACGTCAACGTGTACGCAACCACCGTAATAACGGTGAGCGGGGTAACCCTCGGCATACTTGTTTGTAAGAGCAGTGCCGGCTGCTAACAAAACTCCCGTTGATACTATATTTTCGGAAGCAATAAGCTCAATATTATGTCTTTGTCTTGACAACTCATCGTTACAAGCAGCAAAAACCTCATTGTCGTAGTACTTTAGTTCATCAAAAAACATCTTATTTATATCTCCTTAGTTTATTCTATAAGCTAAATCACTGGCATTATTTATATAATTTCTTAATTTTTCGGTATCCCCGTCAAACAGGTAGCCCTTAATGCCAACCGCTTCACCACCATCAATATTGATTTTTCTATCATCAATAAAAATACAATCTTGCGGTTTTAAATTGTTGCGTTCAAGCAAAGTATTGTAAATTATAGCTTCGGGTTTTGTGTGATTAATTTCGCTAGACAGTTGAATACCGTCAAACAATTTAAGCGCTTCTACCTTTTCTCTGTTTTCACTAAACTGTATATTAATATTAGAAAGTAAAAACAGTTTATATCCTGCCTTTTTAGCGTCATTGAGCAGTTGCTCCATACCTGGCCAAAACGGTAGATTTAAATACCACGTATCCAAAATCTCGCACGCTTTTTTATGCAAATGCTCCGGCAAATCGGCACAAACCATTTCCTTATGACGCTTAGCAGTAATTAAACCTTTATCGGTCTGCTCGAAGGTTTTGGGGTTAAAAACTACGTCGCGTAACATTTCAAACTCGCCCTGTTCCTTCGTTATGCAACCCGTCATATAATCGGGGTCGAAACGTACAACAACATTGCCAAAATCAAAGATTAAATTTTTAATCATTATTTAACTACTAATTGATATGTAAGCGGCTTAGATTTAAGCGGCCATGAGTCAACAGCTATAACCTCAATTTTATAAGTACCCTTGCTCATAGTTATGCCCGGATTGAAAGTAACGCTATATTCTTTTGGCATATCAGCCGGTGTTGCGTACTTATAGAATAACGAACTTACGTACTGAACTTTGGATTTTTGGTTTGTAGAAGTATTGGTAACGGTTACCTCATATCTGTAAACTTTCTGTGTAGGACATGCTGCTGCGGGGAATGTAAGTTTAATGTTAGTGCCTGACATTTCGGCAGAAATATTATTTGAAATAAATTCAGGTGCCGATGTTTTATTCTTACGATCCTTTGTGTAATCAAGTGAACGGGTGCCGTCCTTTTTAACGGCAGGAATTACAAAACTACTTGCAATTTTTTTGCCTAATATAAAGTTATAACGTGAAATCCTAACGTTACCCGATTTATCAACTTCAACAACCATGCCTTGGCTTTGTCCTGCCATATCCGAATTTTTTACGTTTAATGCTGTATCGCCAGATGTTGTAACAAGTCTGGTGTCATTAATATTTTTAACAGAACCGCAGCTCACGGCAATATATCCTTTATCGCTCTGCATAATGATATTGTCGAAATCAATTTGCGAGTGGTTGTGTCCACCAAAAACAATTACCTGCGGATATTTTTCTAATACTTTACGTATTTTTGCATTCTGGCCGCCGGTGGCAAACGCAAGGTTTGAAGGGGGATAATGATGGAACAAGAATATGGTTTGTTTCGGATTCTCAGCAATAATAGACTTAATCTTTTCTTCAAGCCATACATATCCGTTATCATCACAATCAACTTCAAGAGCCAAGAAGTTATATCCGTTAATTTTAACATGTCTGTTACCCTTAACTAATGCCTCTTTATCAAGGTCATCACCATAGAAACGGTTATAATACTGCTTGTTTTTACCGGAGAATGAATCAATATATAACTGTGCGTTAGAACCGTTTTTACTATCGTGGTTGCCAAGGCAATAGAAAAATTTTGTTGTGGGGTCTGCAGCTTCAAGTATGGCGCGCAAGAAATTTTCACGTTCTATTTTTCCCTCACCTACCTGTGTTTCAACTGCCGTACCATTAGTCAATGCAGCTGTACGATTGCCTAAATCTCCTGCAACGCAAATCGCATCCAACTTTTTTGTAGTAGCGAACTGTTCGCATAAATTTATAGCCTTTGTCAACCTTTCATGCGATGATTTATTCATATTAGGATCTGCATATGAGTGAGTATCACTAAGTGCTGCAAAAGTAAGAACAATATTTTTTTCATCAAATACGCCTGTTATTGTGTCAGCATACTTGCTAAGCAACTTAGCACTAGAAACATTGGTCGAAGTGTTGCTGCTTGCGCCAAGGTCCTCGCTAGTGTTGTTGCCCGTGCTTGAACCATTGCCATTGTCTGAACTTGCATCACTGTTTGTATCTGTGATGCTACTTGTGCCACTGTTTGTGCCATTGTTTGTGCCGCTACCCTTGCCCGCACAACCTATGCAGGACAAAACAAGTGCAATGCACAAAAATAATGTCGCTAATTTTTTGATAGTCTTTAACATATAAAACCCTCCTGTTTATTTTTGATATGCTTCTAACCGGTAAATCGGAAAACCTAAAGAAACAAATCTTTGTTCATATTCTGTGACGATATTGCCTTCAAAATCGCTATTATGTAGGTCAAGCGAAACGTTTTTAAAGGCGTAACCGTTATTCGACAATTGCTCTAAACTAAATTCAAAAAGTCCGCGATTGTCGGTTTTAAAATGAATCTCGGCATCATTTTTCATTAATTTTTTATATATACTCAAAAAATTACATGCAGTTAAACGATGTGATGCGTACGCCTTTTTAGGATACGGACAAGAAAAATTAAGGTAAAGACGTTCAACAGTATTCTCTTTTATGTAACTGCTAAGATATTCGGCTGCACATTTTACAAACACTACGTTTTTAATATCTTGTTTGATAGCGCTTTCTGCAGCAGAGACAATAACGTTACCTATTTTTTCAACCGCTATAAAATTTATGTTGGGATTTCTCTTTGCCATTTCACAGATAAACTGTCCCTTGCCACAACCTATTTCAAGTTGAATCGGATTGTCGTTAGGAAAATATTTTGAAAAATCAATGTATTCTTTAATCTCGTCTGCTGAATTAAAATCGCGTTCTTTCCTATCAATAATGATAAGTTTGTCACTACATGCTTCAAGCCTTGTTTCGAGATTCTTTTTTTTTCGCATTCGCATAAAGAAAACCTCTGTATATTTTTATACTTATAATAAGTTTATCATAATAGACGATTTTTTACAATAAAAAAATTATAAATCCCGATAGAAAATATGATATGCGGTTTTTCTTGACTTTTTTCTATTTGTGAATATAATAATATTTACTTTATATATGTGGATATGGTGGAACTGGGCGAAGCGGTGCGCCGCGTCCAGTGGACGATGCAGGCGTGACGCTGAGGTGAAGAAATAAGGAGCAATGCGATGCGTAGAGCGAGCAGTGCGACTATATTTCTGAGGGCAAGCGCGGGGCGCGGCTGCCCCTTATAAACAATTTAATATGCGGATATGGCGGAACTGGCAGACGCGCTAGATTCAGGTTCTAGTCGGGGCAACTCGGTGCAGGTTCGATTCCTGTTATCCGCACCATTTTTAAAAGTACTTGTTTTTAGCAAGTGCTTTTTTGTTATCTATTTTTTAAAAGGAATCGAACCTACGGTTCTTTCTCTTGCGGTTCCCGACGATTCGATGCTACCGCATCTCACTTGTCGACCGCGGCGCTTCGCTTTTGCTCGCTGTATCGTCCACCGGACGCGCTCGCAACCTCACCTGTTATCGGCACCAAAAAGCACTTACTTTTAGTAGGTGCTTTTTTATAATTTTATAATTAACTTTTTATAGACTTTTTGGTAAAAAACGGATATAATCAAAGTATACTTGGCATACTACATACAGAACGGAGAAAAACATATGAAATTAAACGTTAAGCGCACCATACTTGTTGGCTTTGCTTTTCTTGCAATTAGCGCATTCTGGCAGATGTACGACAATAAAATTCCGCTTATTTTGCAGTACACATTTGGTCTTAATGAAACAATTACAGGTTTTATTATGTCGGCCGATAATATACTTGCATTATTCTTACTACCCTTGTTTGGCGGACTTTCTGACCGCTGTAACGCTAAAATGGGTAAACGCAAGCCCTTTATACTTGTTGGTACAATTTTAGCAGTTATATTTATGATAGGTCTGCCGATTATTGATAATCTTGCCGTTTCAGGCACAAGCATTAACCCTTTGCACCTTCTTATAGGTTTTATTGGCGTACTTTGTTTGGCACTTGTTTCAATGGGTATTTTCCGCTCACCCGCCGTAGCGCTTATGCCCGACGTTACGCCCAAGCCTTTGCGCAGTAAAGGTAATGCCGTAATCAACCTTATGGGCGCTATTGGTGGCGTATTGTTTTTAATTATTAACACCGTTCTTTATTCGGGTAGCAAACCTACCGAAACCCATATTGATTACCTACCAATATTTATTATTGTTGCAGGCATAATGCTTATTGCACTATTTGTAATTATGTTCTTTGTAAACGAACCGAAACTTGCCGCAGAGCAAGCCGAATATGAAGCAGCTCATCCTGAAGAACAACTGACAGAAGTTGATGAGACAAGCAAAAAGGTTATAATCCCAAAACCCGTTAAAAAAAGTCTTATATTCCTTTTATTGTCAGTTGCTTTTTGGTATATCGGCTACAACGCCGTTACAACCTGGTTCTCGGTATATGCTACAAGCCAATGGGGTATGAGTGACGGCGGCGCTTCACTCTGCCTTACAATTGCTACCGCAGGCGCTATTGCTTCATATATACCGGCAGGTATTATCGCAGGTAAAATCGGTCGTGCCAAAACCATTAAAATAGGTGCTGCAATTTTGGCAATTTCATTTGCGATTGCCTTTGTATACACCCTATTTGCAACATCGTTTAACCCTGCGCTTTATGCAGTATTTATTCTTGTTGGCATTTCTTGGGCTATGATTAACGTTAACAGTTTGCCGATGGTAGTTGAAATGTGTGCAGGCGGTGACATTGGTAAGTTTACCGGTTACTACTATGCCTTCAGTATGGCGGCGCAGGTTATCACCCCCATACTTGCAGGTACATTATACGGCGTTAACCCCAAAACCCTGTTCATCTACGCAGCAATTGCTGTGTTAGTTTCGTTTATCACTATGTTATTTGTTAAGCACGGTGATAGCAAATTTGCACCGCAAAAAGGCATTGAAGCCTTTGATATAGACGATTAAAGGAAGATTTATTTGACAACCATTCTTATCATATTAGCCATTATAACTCTTTTAGTGGGTCTTTATTTGCTCGCCCTAAAGGGACGTAGCAATACCGATATGTCGGCCTTTGAAAAATATAATTTTGCACATCGCGGACTTTTTAAAAAGGGCGTTATTCCCGAAAACAGTATGGCATCGTTTCGTTTAGCGCGCGATAATGATTTTGGGGTTGAATTAGACGTTCACCTACTTGCCGACGGTGGTCTTGCCGTATTTCACGACGACTCGCTTAAACGTATGACGGGTGTTGACCGTAAAATATCAGAAATCACAACCGATGAACTCGGAATGTATTATCTTGACGGCACAAGTGAAACAATACCCAACTTTTACGATGTATTAGAATTGTTTGACGGAAAGGTGCCGCTAATAATTGAACTCAAGGCATTTGATAAGCACTACCCAATTCTTTGTAAAACGGTATGCGACGCACTTGATAACTATAGTGGTGACTACTGTATTGAGAGTTTTGACCCCCGTTGTATAATGTGGTTAAAACAAAACCGTCCTGATATTATACGTGGACAACTTGCATTCAATTATTTTAATAGTTCAACAATTAAAAACTTTTTTGTAAGGCTATTTTTAACTTCGCTTATAACCAACCTAATAAACAAACCTGATTTTATAGCGTATAGTTACCACGACCGCCATAATATACCTTACAATATCTGCAAAAAATTATGGCATATGCAGGGTGTCAGTTGGACTTTAAAATCGCAACAAGAACTTGATACAGCGATAGCTGATAATGAAATTGTTATTTTTGAAGGATTTATTCCCGATTAAAACATTAAAGAACATCTTTAACTGCAAAGATGTTCTTTTTTTGTTGAACAAAGTGATGATTTGTGTTAAATTATATATAGTTAATTTATATATAAACATTTTTAAGGAGAGAAAATGATGGAATTCAGCGTAAATCATCCCATACTTTTTGTTATGGTTGGGATACTTATTGCCGTTGTTCTTGCACAATCAATATACTTTCTTGTGCGTGCGTTAAAAAGAGCAAAGGAAAAAGGCATTGACCCAAAAACTATTAAGGCAACAATCAGCTCTGCCGCAATATTTACTATAGCACCCGCTATTGCCATTTTGGTAGGTGTTGTGGCACTCTCAAAAAGTCTTGGTGTTGCACTACCTTGGTTAAGACTTTCGGTCATCGGCTCAATTACATACGAAACTGTTGCCGCCAACAATGCGCTTACTGCACTCGGACTTGGCGCAGGTCAAACAATTACTGACCCATCGGTATTTGTTACTGTTTTGTGGGTTATGACACTTGGTATTTCTATTGGTATTATTCTTGTACCCTTTGTAACTAAAAAGATACAAGGCGGTATGAACAAGATAGGAATGAAAGATAAAAAATGGGGCGAGATTTTTAATAACGCCATGTTTCTCGGTATGATTTCGGCATTCTTAGGTTACGTGTTCTGCGATGTTGGACTCGTTTTTAAAGGTGATACCTCGGGTCTTGTACCCGTTTGTGTTATGGCTGTATCTGCCGTTGTTATGGCAATTTGCGGTATATGTGCAAAGAAATTCAAAATCCGTTGGCTTACAGATTATGCACTTCCGCTTAGTCTTATAAGCGGTATGGCAATGGCTATACCCTTTACAAATTGGTTAGGATAAGGGGGACTAAACACAATGAATGATAAAAAGAATCTAAGTTATCTTGATAGTGTACATCGCGATGGTCGCGTTTGGGGTATTATACTCTGCGTGCTTTTGCTTGCTTTCCCTCTTGTAGTCGGTCTTATTTTCAACGCCGTACCCGAATGGTCTGCACTGGCTAAAGGCCTATTTGCCACCCTACCTATGTATTGGGCGGTTGGTATTATAGAAATATTCACATACGTACCAATGCTTGGCGCAGGCGGTACTTACCTTTCCTTTGTAACAGGTAATATTTCAAACCTTAAACTTCCGTGTGCGGTTGACGCTATGGAACGCGCCGAAGTTAAACCCTCAAGTGAGGAGGGTGAGATTATTTCAACAATTGCTATTGCTGTTTCAAGCATTGTTACAACATTCATAATAATCTTAGGCGTTATCCTCATAATACCTATAACACCCGTCTTAGAGTCACCTGTATTAAAACCTGCATTTGATATGATTTTACCCGCGTTGTTTGGTGGATTAGCGGTAGTATTTATCTCTAAAAATGCAAAACTTTCGATAGCACCAATTATACTCATGCTTGTACTTTTCATTTGCGTGCCCGCACTAAATGCAGGTACCGTTGGTATTATGGTACCGGTTGGTGTACTGTTTACCGTTGGCGTTGCAAGATTCATGTATAAGAAAGGAATGCTTTAATTAAATTATGTTGTATATAATTTTAGCCGTTGTACTGCTTTTTATAATGGTGCTGCTTATACGTACACTCACATTTAAACCTATAAACCATTTTGAACCGCTTAAAACCGATGAAGTTTTTGACGGTGATAAGGTTACCGAAAATTTGCAAAAACTTGTACAGTGTGCAACCATTTCTTACAAAGACCACTCTTTAGAAGACGAAAATGAATTTGAAAAGTTTATAGCACTGCTACCAAGTCTTTACAAAAATGTGTATAAAACATGCTCTCTCGTACAGCTACCCGACCGCGCTTTACTTTTTAAGTGGGAAGGTAAAAATCACGATACTGCCGCCGTTATGATGGCGCACTATGACGTAGTGCCCGTAAATCAAAACGACTGGGAAAAGGATGCTTTTAGCGGTATTATTGAAGATGGCGTTATGTGGGGCCGCGGCACACTCGACACCAAAGTTACCTTCAACGGTATAATGAGCGCCGCCGACCATTTAATTGCAGAAGGCTTTGTGCCTGAAAGCGATATTTACTTCGCCTTTTCGGGCGGTGAAGAGGTTAACGGACAGGGTGCCGTTAACATAGTAAACTATTTTGAGGAAAATAATATAAAACTATCCTTCGTAATTGATGAGGGTGGTGCCGTTGTTGAAAACGTATTCCCCGGCGTTAAAAGTCCATGCGGTCTTATAGGCATTGCCGAAAAAGGTATGATGAACGTACGTTACACCGCAAAATCTAACGGTGGACACGCTTCAGCTCCGAAACCTAATTCACCCTTAGTACGTCTATCACGTGCGTGCAGCAACATAGAACACTATCCTACTAAGGCACGTCTTAGTGAGCCTGTTGCATATATGTTTGACACCTTGGGACGTCATTCTAATTTCCTTTATAAAATGATTTTTTCAAACCTTTGGCTATTTAGCGGCGTACTTGATATGCTTTGTAAAAAATCAGGCGGAGAATTAAACGCACTAATGCGCACCACCATCGCTTTTACCCAAAGTTCAGGCAGTTCGGCTTCCAATGTTATACCGCCTGAAGCATCACTTGTTTCTAACATTCGTATAAATCCATGCGATACGGTGTCAAGTACGCTTGATTACCTTAAAAAGACGGTTGATGATAAAGATATCGAGATTACAATAATGGACTCAGTGGAACCCAGCCGCATCTCAAAGGTTGACTGTGATGAGTTTGATAAGGTAGCATTAGCCATTGCCTCAACCTGGAATGGCACCATAATTTCGCCCTATTTGATGGTACAATGCTCTGACTCGCGTCATTATGGTAAAATTAGTGATAAGGTTTACCGCTTCTCTGCTATGGATTTAACAAGTGAAGAACGCGCTACTATTCACGGCAACAACGAGCGTATACGTATAGAAACAATCAAAAAAGCGGTTGAGTTTTATATAAGACTTATGCGTCAATGCTAAATCCTAGCCCATAAAAAACAAAAAGAGTGACTATATGTCACTCTTTTGTTTTTTTATTTTGTATATTTCTTCGGTAGCCAACGACAACTTAGTAACAACGTTTTGTTTTGTTGGATAGCAATAGAATGAATCTTTTTCGGTTGAAATATCAATACAATCAAACGGCTTTACGTAGCAATAATCGTACTCAATATGCACACCGTACATTGTTCTGGGTTTTCTTTCAATCAAATAGTCCTCGCCGTTATAGTGACCCGCTAACACAAAACCTTTTTCGGAATCATGAGTAAGTGTGGCTTTGCCAAGACTTTCAAACTTCATACAGCGCGGTAGTGAGTAAACTTCAACTTCATCGCTAAATGAATACGTTCCGTTTTCAACCTGTTGTCTTACCTGCTCGCGTTGCCATTCATACCAATCGGGTATGTGCGAAAATTCGGTTTCACCCGATAGTGCTTCGAGTTCGCCAAGTTCGGTCATACGCCAACGCTTGCCACATACTTCACAGTAAATTTCATCGCCTTGTGACGCCATTTTATGCTCTGCCTTACATTTGGGACACTGATATAAAACCTTATGCAGCCCTTCGGCGCGGAACGGCTCGGTGATTTTAATGTTCTGCTCCTTTTGCCAAGTATACTCATCGTACTGCATGGCAGTTTTTACCGCCTCGTTAATTTCATCAACCGACTTTTTTTCTACATCATCGGCAGTTAAAATTTGTGTAAGGGTTGTATACAGCGGCACCTTGCGTTCCTTGCGGTAGTTCCAAAACGGCGTGTGCAAATAGTTACCGTGGTGAAGCATAACGACTACCGGCACCTTGTTCATTTTTATAAGTTTGCCAAGTGCTTCGGGCAAAATAGCGGTTGTGCCGACGGGGGAATATCTAGCCTCAGGATACATACAAAGCACATCGCCACGCTTTAAAACTTTACGAATTGACTTGATTAAATGCAAATCGTTAGTAAATTT
>JAEIGA010003931.1_pt1 | contig 23092 bp, 13 predicted proteins | sample 9270691 | NCBI WGS metagenome assembly JAEIGA01 (sample SAMN17057246, study PRJNA624740) | gut metagenome | biome: biome; isolation source: fecal sample | host: Bos grunniens | place: China: Xizang | collected 2019 | reverse complement strand
TTCGATGCTCACGTGTTAATGAGCCAGTTGGTAGAGTCGGCAGAAAAGCGCATCGTGTTAATCGATAATTACATAGATGAATCTGTTTTGACCTTGCTTTTAAAGCGTAAGAAGCATGTTCCCGCTACTGTTTACACCATGCAAATGAGTAGTGCCTTTAAATTGGACTTACAAAAGCACAATGCTCAATATCCACCTATAGCAGTAAATATTTATACCAAGGCACACGACAGGTTTTTAATTATAGACGATAAAGTGTATCACGTTGGCGCATCGGTCAAAGACCTCGGCAAAAAACTGTGTGCCGTGTCGTTGCTATCATGCATCGATGCCGATGAAATGATAGGTAAACTGTAGGGACGCACGGTTCGTGCAACCTTATTCGGTTCCTGAGCTTGTCGACGTGTTGTTGACCGAAGGGAAAAAGGGCCCGAATGGATGGTGAGGTGTTTAATCAGTGCTCTCACTTAATCGCAACTGTCGGCAGAATCAATGCTGGGCTCTCACTTAATCGTTGACTTTTGACTTTTGACTTTTGACTTTCTACAAGATTTGTTGTATCTTTGTGCGATTTAGCACAAAGATACAACAAATCTATGATTACTATTGAACAACTTAAAGAGATACAAGAACGCGAGACAGCGTTGAGGAGGTATCTTTGACATCGATAGCAAGATTATTCAGATAGAGGAGGAAGAAATCCGAACCCAAGATCCTGGGTTCTGGGACGATAATAAGGCCGCCGAAGCCCAAATGAAAAAGATCAAAGATCTTAAGAAATGGGTAGAGGGCTACGAAGCCATTCGTCAAGCTACCGAAGAACTTACATTAGCCTTTGATTTTTATAAAGAAAGCATCGTTTCCGAAGAAGAGGTGGATGCTGCCTATACGCATGTAACCGAGCTATTAGAGGCCATAGAAATGCGCAATATGCTATCGTCCGAAGAAGACAACCTTGGGGCGGTGCTTAAAATCGTGTCGGGTGCTGGCGGTACCGAAAGCCAAGACTGGGCTTCGATGCTACTACGTATGTACCAACGCTACTGCGAACGTGTGGGTTATAAATGGACCATCGAAAACTACCAAGAGGGTGATGAAGCCGGCATTAAAACCGCCTCGTTGCGCATCGAAGGCGATATGGCCTATGGATACCTAAAAAGCGAAAACGGTGTGCACCGTTTGGTGCGTGTGTCGCCTTACAACGCTCAAGGCAAGCGCATGACTTCGTTCTCGTCGGTGTTTGTGGTACCTTTGGTAGACGATACCATCGAAGTGCACGTAGACCCTGCTTGTTTAACTTGGGAAACCTTCCGCTCGGGCGGTGCTGGTGGTCAGAACGTGAACAAGGTAGAGTCGGGTGTGCGTTTGCGATACCAATACAAAGACCCTTATACCGGTCAAGAAGAAGAAATTTTAATTGAAAATACCGAAACCCGCGACCAACCCAAAAACAAAGAAAACGCCATGCGTCTTTTGCGTTCGCAACTATACGACCGCGAATTGCAACATCGTTTGGCAGAAAAAGCCAAAATTGAGGCAGGCAAAAAGAAAATTGAATGGGGCTCGCAAATACGTAGCTACGTGTTTGACGACCGTCGCGTAAAAGACCATCGTACCAACTATCAAACATCTGACGTACAAGGTGTTATGGACGGTGATATTGACGAATTTATTAAACAGTATTTAATGACTTTCTCGGACGCTCCGAGTAATACCCTATAGCTATGAATCAAGAATTAAACGATCAAGAATTATTTCGCCGTCGTAGTTTAGAAACACTACGCGAAATGGGCATCAATCCATACCCAGCAGCCGAATATCCTACCAATGCTTTTGCCGCTGAGGTAAAAGAAACGTTTCAAGATGATGCGCCTCGTCGCGATGTAGTAATGGCAGGCCGTCTTATGGGTCGTCGTATCATGGGCAAGGCATCGTTTGCTGAATTAAAAGACTCTACCGGTCGTATCCAATTGTACATTTCGCGCGACGAAATTTGTCCCGACGAAAACAAGGACATGTACAATGTGGTGTTCAAAAAATTGCTTGATATTGGCGACTTTATTGGCGTAAAAGGTTATGTGTTCCGTACCCAAATGGGCGAAATTTCGGTACACGTATCCGAAATTACCGTGTTGTCAAAATCGTTGCGTCCACTTCCTATTGTAAAAGAAAAAGACGGTGTTACTTACGATGCTTTCTCTGATCCAGAAGCCCGTTATCGTCAACGTTATGTAGACTTGGTGGTAAATGAAGGCGTAAAAGATACCTTTATTAAACGTACAAAAATTTTCAATACCATGCGTCAGTTCTTTAACGAGCGTGGTTATTTGGAAGTAGATACTCCTGTATTGCAACCCATTCCTGGTGGTGCATCGGCTCGTCCGTTTATAACCCACCACAATGCGTTAGACATTCCATTGTACCTACGTATTGCCAACGAGTTGTACCTAAAACGCCTTATTGTAGGTGGTTTTGAAGGGGTGTACGAATTCTCGCGCAACTTCCGCAACGAAGGTATGGACCGTACCCACAATCCAGAATTTACCTGTATGGAAATTTATGTTTCGTACAAAGATTACAACTGGATGATGAACTTTACCGAAGAAATGATTGAGAAAGTTTGTATGGAAGTAAACGGTACTACCGAGGTGCCTGTAGGCGATAAAATTATCAGCTTTAAACGTCCATTCAAACGCATCAGCATGATTGATGCCATCAAAGAACATACCGGTATTGATATTACAGGTATGGACGAGGCTGCTTTGCGCGATGTGTGCAAACAACTAGGTGTTGAAACCGACGAATCGATGGGCAAAGGCAAACTAATCGACGAAATCTTTGGCGAAAAATGCGAAGGTAACTACATTCAACCTACCTTTATTACCGATTATCCTATCGAAATGTCGCCACTTTGCAAACGCCACCGCGAAAACCCAGAACTAACCGAACGTTTTGAGTTGATGGTAAACGGCAAAGAATTGGCCAATGCTTATTCTGAGTTGAACGACCCTATCGACCAATTGGAACGTTTCCAAGAACAATTGCGCTTGAGCGAAAAAGGCGACGACGAGGCTATGTACATCGATAACGACTTTGTGCGTGCCCTAGAATACGGTATGCCTCCTACATCGGGTATGGGTATTGGTATGGAACGTTTAATTATGTTGATGACCAACCAAAGCACCATTCAAGAGGTAATGTTGTTCCCTCAAATGAAACCCGAAAAACAAGTTAAGAGTCAAGAACAAACCGAAGAGTAATATCATGTTTTCAACCTCACCACGTATCTGTATAATGGGCGGTGGTAGCTGGGCTACAGCTATTGCAAAAATCGTCAAACAAGGCGGTAAACGCATCAATTGGTACATGCGTCGTCCCGAACAAATAGAAAAGTTCAAAGAAACGGGTAGTAATCCTTCGTACCTTACTGGTGTTCAGTTTGATGTAAAAAAGATTAAGTTCTATTCCAACATCAACCTGGCCATCAAAAATTCCGATATCTTGGTTTTTGCCATGCCATCACCTTTCTTAAAAGGACACTTGGCCAAAATCAATGTTCCTTTGCAAGGCAAAAAAATCATATCGGCCATTAAAGGTATTGTGCCCGACGAAAATATGATTGTAACCGACTATTTTACCAGTCGTTACGGCATAGATCCCAACGATATTGCCGTAATTGCCGGTCCTTGTCACGCAGAAGAAGTGGCCTTGGAACGCTTGTCGTACCTAACCGTGGGTTCTAAAAACCTAGAATTTGCACAAGCATTTGCCGATAGAATTGCCAATCCCATGCTAAAAACTTCGGTATCGACCGATGTACGCGGTATTGAATACGGTTCGGTACTGAAAAACGTGTACGCCATTGCATCGGGTATTTGTCACGGACTAAAATACGGCGATAACTTCCAAGCCATTTTGGTATCGAACAGCATCCGCGAAATGGCTCGCTTTGTAGAGGCAGCGGCTAGCGACGATACCCGTAACATAGAAGATGCTGCCTATTTGGGCGACCTTTTGGTAACGGCTTACTCTAAATTTAGTCGCAACCGTATGTTTGGTTCAATGATTGGCAAAGGCTATTCGGTAAAATCGTCACAACTGGAAATGGAAATGATTGCCGAAGGTTACTATGCTACCAAGTGCATCAAAGAAATTAACGAAGAATTTAAGGTAGATATGCCTATTTTGGAAGCTTGCTACAATATTTTGTACGAACGCATATCGCCCAATATCGAAATTAAATTTTTGACAGAAAAAATTAGATAATCATAAAATTATAAACCATGCAAGACATTAAATTATCCATCGAGAATTGTTTAGGATTTGTATCGGAAGATGCCGTAAAAGCATTTGAAGGTAAAGTAAAAAGCAGCGCAGAAACCTTAGAAGCAGGTACCGGTTTGGGTAACGACTTTTTGGGTTGGTTGCACTTGCCATCGTCTATTACTCCAGAATTTTTGGACGATATCCAAGAAACTGCTAACTATTTGCGCGAAAACTGCGAAGTAGTGGTAGTAGCTGGTATTGGCGGTAGCTACTTGGGCGCTAAAGCGGTTATCGACTCGCTTTCAAATAGCTTTGAATGGTTGCAACCTAACAAACCAGTTATGGTTTACGCAGGTAACAACATTGGCGAAGACTACTTGGCAGAACTTTGCGAATTCTTGAAAGGCAAAAAATTCGGTATCATCAACATTTCTAAATCGGGTACTACTACCGAAACTGCTTTGGCATTCCGTTTGCTAAAAACTCAATTGGAAGAACAAGCTGGTAAAGAAGCTGCTCAAAAATTGATTGTAGCGGTTACCGATAAAGCAAAAGGTGCTTTGCGTACCTTGGCTACCCAAGAAGGTTACAAAACTTACGTAATTCCAGATAACGTAGGTGGTCGTTTCTCTGTGCTAACTCCTGTAGGTTTGTTGCCTATTGCTGTTGCAGGTTTGGATGTTCGTCAATTGGTTGCTGGTGCTCAACGCATGGAACAAGTTTGTGGTGTTGATACTCCATTCATGGAAAACCCTGCTGCTGTTTATGCTGCAACCCGTAACGCTTTGTACCAAGACGGCAAAAAAATCGAAATCTTGGTAAACTACCAACCTAAATTGCACTTCTTTGCTGAATGGTGGAAACAACTTTACGGCGAAAGCGAAGGCAAAGACGGCAAAGGTATCTTTAATGCTGCTGTAGACTTTACTACCGACTTGCACTCTATGGGTCAATGGATTCAAGAAGGCGAACGCACCATTTTCGAAACCGTTATCTCTATCAATACTCCTAACAAAACTTTGGTTATTCCATCGGACGAAGCTAACCTAGACGGCTTAAACTTCTTGGCTGGCAAACGCGTAGACGAAGTAAACAAAATGGCCGAACTAGGTACCATGTTGGCTCACGTAGACGGTGGTGTACCTAACATGAAAATTGAAGTTCCTGAACTAAATGCTTACTACATTGGTCAGTTAATTTACTTCTTCGAAAAAGCTTGCGGTATCAGCGGCTACTTGCTAGAAGTAAACCCATTTAACCAACCTGGTGTAGAAGCTTACAAAAAGAACATGTTTGCGTTGCTAGAAAAACCCGGTTACGAAGCCGAAACCGAAGCCATCAAAGCTCGCTTGAAATAGTGCATATGACGCATCGCTCGCGATGCTCTGACCAATCGGTAAATCGACTAATCGGTGAATCGAAAGGGTCAGTTAGATTTAAGGAATTTCCCTGCTACTCGATAGAGTGGCGGGGATTTTTTTTGTAGTGACGCAGTTTGGAAAAAGCCGAAAAATTGAGTTTAGTTTTAGATTGCAGACTTTAAGATAGGTTCACCATTGCTGTCCAATGAAATATTTATTTGTAAATCTTTTGCATAAAGGATATTTTGTAGTATCTTTGCAAAGACTCCTTGATGCGCGGAAGGCTTTTGAGCTAAATTTGTTATAAAAACGGCATCAAGGAGTTTTTTCTGTTTAGTAACCTCGTGCAAGTAAAATCTGCAATTATTCTTATTTAAGATTATTGCAACTTCACAAATATATCGCTCCTCCTTAATCAATATTGGCGCAGCCAACACAGCGCTGTTATAACCTCGCCCTTTGTGATTGGAGTCATAATGCACTAGAATACCTTTCTCTATCACATTCTTTACTGCGGCATAAGCAATGGCTTTGAGTCTTCCCATTCCATGCGCCAAACTGTCGTCGGCCCCTTTACGGTCTAATGTAACCTCCCCAAAGAAAGGCGAAATAACCATCCCGCCTAACTCCGTGAAGTATTCTTCTACTTGGTCTGTTAAAGTTTTTCCTGCAATAGGAGTAAATTCTTTCCCCGTAAGAATGCATACTGCAGGACGCTTTAATAAAAACTGACATTTAAAATAATGTTCCCAATCACCAAAATCTTCCTTAAAAAGAGTTGTTCGCACCAATAACCATTCATACTCAGATAGGTGACTTTCTTGTCCTGTCAATCCCTTTAAGTAAATTCCAATTTCTTTTGCTGAGGTTTTAATATCTAAAAATTCTTTTTCTAAATGTTCTTTTTGCGATATCTCGCTGTTTGATGTAGGAATTTGATTGTTCATAACGATTAAAAATTAAGATGAAAAAACTGTCACTCGTCGCAAGTCGCGAGTAATTAGTAAAGTGGTTCAAAGGTACGAAAAAATGGTAGAATTGCAAAACGGTCCCTGAGCTGGTTGCTGAGCCTGTCGAAGTATTGTCGAAGGGCAGAACAAGTCAAGAAAACGAAAAATAATCGTGGGGACGCACGAGCCGTGCGTCCGGATTGAAAAGTACACATGTGATTTAGTTTATTGAATATGCTTAATTCTAAAAAACTGTTTAAATATGTTGGTAAATTGCAAACGAATGCTTACATTTGCAATGAGCCTACGCCGTATTTATAGGAGTATAATTAGGGTGGGCTTGTTTTTTTATTTTAGGCGTCTTTATGGCGCTTTGTAGTTGACTTCTGGAATCTCGCAAATTCATATCATGTCAGTCGCTTACAAAGCAACAGAGATGTCCTACGGGTATGTATATATGGGTGTAGTATGTTCTTACTACGCCTCTTACATACGGCGTGGGCTTCGTGTTGCATGTTTCTGACTGACAGGCAATGCGAGAGCCTCAGAAGTGGAACTGCAGCAATGGAGTCCCGCTTTTTTTTGTATAAGCTCTTAGCTAATTAGACCAAAACAGATAAATAAAATAAATTGGACGATAAAATGATTACTTTAATCGCGAATACTGGTATTCAAACATCTACTTTTAGATTGACAATTAAAAGTCAAGAACAATTTAAGATGTGGTTTAATGAGTGGTATGATACTAGTAAAGGTCAGTGGAAACTGGGTCTTCTTCATGAATTATCTACAGAAGAGAATGTCTTATTTTATGATAAATATCAGTTGTACGATAGAGGGTATTTGAACGATCCTACCATTGAATATGATCCCATTGAATTAAGAAACGATGGAATAGAACCTGTGTGTTCGGATGATGATATGGCCGGAGGAATTTATAAATTAACCTTTGCGGATAGACATAACACACTTAGTTTCTTTGAAAATAAATGGTTGCCTATTCCGTATTTCTTTAAAAGAACAGAAAGACGATTCCTTTTTGGCCCGATGAACTGGTCTCGTGTTATGTTTGTGCCAAGAGGCGAGGATAGTACAGGAAAACACTATGATGTAATACTTGCCTTTGATACTAGAGCAGGATACGAATCGGATAAATACAATGAATATCCTGTTTTCCCAGATGAATATTGTACGGAAATGGAATTTTCTTTATGCGATAATGAATTCTTTTTGATGGATTTTTGCTCGCCGCAAGAAAAATGGAGTTACATTGAAAAGTATATTTTCAAATTAGTGTATCCAACGCTAAGCGATGTGACTCAAATAAGAGGAAATCATGTTCGTAGAATGTCTTATGTGGCATCCTATATCTATTTAATGAACTATTTGGCTAAAAATAAATTATTTCCTTCTGTTAAGTTGTGTAAGGATTCTAATGTAATAAGCAGAAATGTGGATATGGTTGTAGATATAGGTAATTCTAGAACTACAGCATTGCTAATAGAAGACAACTCAAATTTTAATCATGTTAAACCTTTAAATTTAATAGATTACACCAATCTGTTGTTGGAAGGTAAAGAAGAATCGAGCATTCGTTCATATGCAGAACCTTTTGATATGAGGTTAGCATTTAGGCGTGTTGATTTTGGAAAATTTGGAATAGAGGATACGAAACAATTTGTATACCCCAGTTTTGTTCGTTTAGGGAACGAAGCATGTCAATTGATTCATAAGGCATGTAACACCTTGTTAAAGGATGAAACCCTATCTACTTATTCAAGTCCTAAACGTTATTTATGGGATGGTAGACCCAGTAAACAGGAATGGGAGTTTCTAGTATTGCCAGGTGAAGATACCAGTCATATCTTAAATATTAACGGTATTAGTGCGTATTTAAAGAGCGATGGTACGGTAGATATAACAGGGAAAAAAGGTGGCAGAACCTCTCATTATTCTAGAAGAAGTTTAATGACCTTTTCTTTCTTAGAAATGTTGGTGCAAGCCAGTGTTCAGGTAAATAGTGAATCCTATAGAAAGGACGTTGGTTATATTACTACTCCACGTAAAATACAACGTATCATTGTTACATGTCCAACGGCAATGTCTAAGATAGAGAGAGAGGCGTTGGTAAAATGCGCAAAAAATGCTGTAATCTTGTACGAAAAATTTATGTACAACAAAGATGTGCCAAGTATAGAGATTATTCCATCTGTTAACTCAAGGATGGATAGCGAAGCATCGTGGTATTACGACGAAGCTACTTGTGCTCAATTGGTGTATATCTATGGCGAGATTGGACATAAATACAAAGGGAAATGCAGTGAATTCTTTCATCTTTATGGAAAGAAACAAGAAGGTGAGTTAAAACCTACATTGACGGTAGCTTCGTTGGATATTGGTGCCGGTACATCCGACTTAATGATTAGTGAGTATTCTTATGCTATAGACGATATTACAGTTATTACTCCTAATCCAAAATTTTATGATAGCTTTTATTTTGCAGGCGACGATATGTTAAAGTCTCTTGTAAAAAATGTCATGCTATTGGATGAAAAATACAGCGCATTTAGGAAAGAATTAAGTTACCTGGATGCAACGCAATACAGACAAAGAATCAAAAACTTCTTTGGTCCCGATTACAACGGTCAAACACTCGCGGAAAGACTTGCTAGAAGAGATTTTAATATTCAATATTCAGTTCCTTTGATGAACTACTTCTTAGAGTTAATGTCAAGTAATAGTGGCGATTGTGTTGTAAAATACGAAGATGTATTTAAAACGACACAGCCCAATCAACAAGTGATAGACGACTTTAAACTGAGAATGGGTATTGATATAACCACTCTTTCGTGGGAATATAATAAAGAATTTATCTACGATATTGTATTCAAGGAATTCAACCCTCTTTTGCAAAAAATTGCTGCTATATTCTATGCGTATGCATGCGATGTGATTATACTATCGGGTAGACCTTCGTCCTTGTCTGCTATACGAGATATATTCCTTAAATATTATCCAGTGTCACCCAATCGACTCATATCCTTAAACAATTACTATATAGGAGATTGGTATCCATTCTGCCAAAATACAGGTTATATTACAAATCCCAAAACCATAGTGGCAATGGGTGGTGTAATAGGTCATTATGCTTCTGAATATTCAAATTTAGAGAAGTTTTCTATTAACCTAGATATGTTGAAAGAGAACCTAAAATCAACCATCAATTATATCGAGTCTGCTGGAGATGACGATTATTTGATTTCTCCTAATAAGATACAAGGAGAATATGTGGTGACCAAAATACCAGATACTTTGAAAATTAAGCAATTAGATTTGCTAAGTTATCCTTCTAGAACGTTGTATTCGATAGATTTTAATTATACAAGGTTGGTTAACAAAATCAAGGACAAGGCTCTAAATAAAGGCATGAATCTATCCGATGCTGCGATACATTCAATGGCGTCACAAGAGATGGAGGATTTCAAAAGAAGAATGCCATTTAGGATTACCATCGATCGTGATCCTTTGGATAAAGAGGGTCTGTCTATTAGTTCTATATTAGACAGAAACGGAATGGTGCTTTCGGATAGTATGATAGAAATTAATATCCAAAGTTTAGGTGTAGAGGAGCAATATTGGTTGGATTCTGGAGCATTTGATTTTTAAAATTTAAAAGGACTTAGTATATGGTAAATGATATAAAAAAGAATATAGACATTATCAATCAGTCTATAGAATGGGGCCAAAAATACAACAAAGATGCCTTTACATTCGAAAAGTTTAAAGATTATCGTAGACAACTAAGAAAGGTTGAGGGAACATTTTCAGAAAAGTGCTCAATTGCTGCCTACGGAGAAAGTCAGGTTGGTAAATCATACCTGATAAGTAGTTTGTTGTCAACATCTTCTGTTCCTTTTGTTATTGAAAACAAGGGTCGCAAATATAGTTTTATCGATGAAATCAATCCAAGCGGTGGAAATAATACCAAAATAGAATCAACAGGTGTAATTACTCGTTTTACCATTAATAAAAATAACGCTAAGATGGTTGATTACATAAAGGTAACCAACTTGTCTGTTGTTGATATTATTTTGTTATTAGTTGATGCTTATTATAATGATGTTAAGATATCTTCTACGAGTGTTTTGTTGAAAGATGAGATAGAAAAGAAACTTTCTAGTTTGTCTAGCTTGTGGGAATCCCAAAAACAGGTTCAGAATATTATTTCGGAGGATGATATCAAAGATATATGTGAATACATTAATGATATTATAGGGCATAAAGCGGTTAACATCAATAAGTCTAATTTTTGCAGGACCATATCGCCTATTATTGGTTGCATAGCTGATGAAGACTGGGTAAAAGTATTTAGTCTGTTATGGAATGAAAACCCAGAATTTAGTAAGTTGTTCAGTTTGCTAATTTCCGAATACAAGAAACTGAATTATACTACAGAAGTTTATGTGCCTTTTGAGGCTGTGATTCGAAATAAAGGAACCTTGCTAAGAATTGATTGGCTCGATTCTGTTTGTGGAAAGAACACGATTTCAAACGATGAAATACTTGATGTGGATGTGTACGATAGTGACGGGAATATAATAGCAGATAAGTTTAGCAAAGCTTATTTATGTGCGTTGATTGCCGAACTAACGTTTGTTTTACCAGAAGAAATTAAAAAGAATCGTAAGTTTTTGGAAAAATTAGACTTGTTAGATTTTCCAGGAGCTAGGTCTAGAGAAGAAATTGAAGAACAAGAGATTGGTAAAAATTTGCCAATTATACTTAGAAGAGGTAAAGTGTCATACCTATTCAATAAGTATTCTCGCGCATGGAAAATTAGCTCTGTATTGTTTTGCCATCATAACGACCAAAAAGCAGAAGCTACATTAAGTTCTTCTATACACCATTGGATAGAAGAGAATATAGGCAGAACGCCAGAAACTAGGGCTGTTATGTTGAATGCAACGCAAGGAATATCGCCGTTGTTCATGGTTTGTACAAAATTCAACTTGGATTTAAGAAAAACCAAACTTGATCTTCCAGAAACGAAAGATAAATTAGATGCGCACTGGGCTAGGTTTAACATAACCATTCCTAATCTAATTAACCATGGTAAATGGTTTGAAGATTGGGTAAAACCTGGTGGTTTCTTAACCTCGCGTTATTTCCGCAATGTCTATTTGCTTCGAGATTTTTATTGGTCGTGTGAAAATATGGTATTTGATGGATATAATGAGAAATTGAATACAGATGAGGTGGCTGTACATGAGCATGCAGACTATCCTGGTTATTTTGACGATTTAAAAGAAAGTTTTCTTGCCAACTCATTTGTCCAAAAACATTTTGAAAATGCAGAGGTGGCTTGGAATAATGTGGCAACCATTAATAATGATGGTTCAAAATCCATTATACACGATTTAAATGCTATTTCAGAAGTACTACATGGTGCTAGAAAAGAGAAATACGGAAAGATTTTGCATGAAATTCGCGATGAAATAAAGCGTGGATTGAACGTGTACTATGAATCTGATAGTAAAGAAGAGAATAACGTTAAGTTGCGCAGTGTAGTAGGGGATATTAAACTAAGAACCGAATTTGCATTTGGAGAGAAACCTGAACGATTTGGTAAAATTATAGATAGTTTAATGGTGTCACCCGCCAATATACGTAACATTGCGTTTGATATCATTATTCGTCACAAAGAAGAACCTAAAATGGTGTCGTCTATACACATGATTCGTGCTCTTTGTGACATCAATGTTAATGACGAGCGTTCAATAAATATTGCTAAATTAACCAACCGCTATAACAAAGACGAGAAAGAGCTAAGTGCCTTCTTTTTAGAGATGGGAATTACTATAGAAGATATAATTTCGGACGATAGCGAGTTGCTAGCAACGGTGCCTGATGTCATCGTTAAGCGTATCATAGAGTATTGGAACAGCCATATTAGCGAGCAGGTTAAGAAAATGTCCGAAGTTTTGCCGCATTCAGAGGAAATTTCCTTTATGATTATAACGCTCCTAAATAAGTTGGGCGTTCGCAAAATAATGGCAGAGAAAATAGCTTATTATTATAATTTATTTGATGCGGTTACTGTTTCTAATGCTATTGCAGATTATGCATCGTTGACCCTTAATAATTTTGTTAGTTCGGTGGGAAGGGAATATATGACAGGTGAAGACATCTCCAATATAGCAAAAAAGGCAGCCATTTGTCACATAGAAATAGACACTTCGAATGATTTTGCATGCACCGAAGTAAAAACGAAACCTGTTGTTGAGGTGTTAACCGCATTAGATAAGTCTGGGGTTTCCATTAATAATGCTAGAATCGATTTAACAATATTAAGAAAATTACCATTTTGGGATAGTTATCAACGATGGGAAAATGCATTAACCATAGGACTGGTGTATGCGAGTGATTTAACTCATGTAGACCCTGTGGCGAATGCCGAAATAAAATCAATGATAGATTCTACAGAACTACTTTATAATAGCAAAAATGTCTAGTTACAATTTATACGGCATGAAAAAACTCTGTTATACAGAAGTAACTGATTTTACAGAGTTTGAAGGAATTGGTCGTGATCCAATGTACAAAAGGTTTGATAGCGTTTATTCTATAGTAGAAGAATACATAGAGCCTGAGTACCGAGATTTTTTGGCGCACCCTCAATACAATACAGACGAAGATCAGATATGGTGGTATGTGCGTGAATGGGTAGAGATCCCTAGACTCTATAATAAACTATCCGAAGCAGAAAAAGAGAACTATACTCGTATTAAAGATAACACAATAGCGGTATATAAAAAGGTGTTGAAAAAAATGCCGTTAGAAGACAAACATATTCTAACAGCAGCTCTTCGATTTATAGATGACGACTTTATTTATTGTTACGACAATAAGGTTGTACTGATTGCATGGGGGATGCGCCCTGTTTCCAGCAAACATATTATTAAGGGGTTTGTTGTGCATGAAGGTGATCAAAACAGTCATAAGTTGTATTTTAAAGCGGGAGAACATGGTAACCTAGCTGATAAGTTATTGTTTGTTATCACCAGACCCGAAGGCTCCATTCTTAGCTATATAGATTTGCCTAAAGTGGTAGCCAATGATGGTTATGTATTTGGTGGTTGGGAACCCAATCCAGTAGGTGTAAAAGTAAATAAGTCCATGACATTTAGAGCTCTGTATGAAGAGCTCCCAGTGGAAAAAGTTGAGTTGGTGAATGTAAATTTTGTTGCAGATGAAGGTGGATGTTTAGAAGGTGAAACAAATCTAACTATTGCCAAAGGTGCCAGTTTAGATCCTACACAAATTCCTGGAGTGACACCAAAATCAGGTTATGTCTTTGACGGCTGGGATACATCTATAGGTAGTCCTATTCATTCAGACATCGTTGTAAGAGCAAAATTTAGGCGAGAAGCGGTAAGATGTAGATTTATAGCAGGAGACAATGGGTTGATAGAAGGAAACGATAATATAACATTGCCTTGTGGAACAATGTTGTTGAATAGCGATATCCCTACTCCCAAAGCCAAAAAGGGTTATAAGTTTGTTGGTTGGGATCATTCACCAATAAATTATGTATTGTCATCTGATACAACCTTCACTGCTCAGTACGAAAAAGAATCTCCATGGTATGCCTTTATTAATAAGGGTTGCTTAATGAAACTATTGTGGTTGTTATTGGCCCTTCTGCTTTTATTCTTATTGTTTTGGTTGTTAAAAGATGCATCTTGTTCTTGTTCTAGGGATGATGCTTCTAAATCAACTGAAACTGAAAATGAGGTAGAAGAACCAGCTGCAGGTGATAGCATTTCAAGCGATCCCTACCATCCAGATAATCCAAGAGGTATCTACAACCCAGACGATCCTTATACCATACCTCCTACGGATTCAACCTACCAAGAAGTTCTGCCTCCTAATCAAGGAGTCTTACCCCCGATTGACGATGATGATATTCAACCGGATAACCCCTATATTGTATCGAACCGTTTAAACATATTATTGGAAAATACAGATAAGCATGTAGGAGAATTGGCAAGAAAATTTAAGCAATGTTACCCTAGCGATGAATATCAGGTAATCTATCACGATGATGTAGTTAAACGAATACAGGTAACTGTTCCACCCCAAAAGCGAGAAGAATTAAAAGAAGAGATTCCCGCTAAACTAGCACCAGAATTTGAGGTGTTTGTTTTTGATGAATCGCTTTTTGAGTTAACGTACATTCCCAACGATCCCATTATGAGTGATCCAGATAAAGCCTGGTATCTGGATGCCATAAATGCACCCGAAGCATGGGATGTAAGCTTAGGGTCGGAAGAAGTGGTGGTTGCTATTGTAGATAATGGTTTTAATATTACCCATCCCGAACTAAGTTCAAAGGTGTACAAACCGTACAATGTATGGAAACACAATAACGATGTATCACCTAGTCAGAGATCGGATCATGGAACGCACGTAGCTGGAACGGCCATAGCCATTGGTAACAATGCAATAGGTATTTCGGGTATAGCACCCAAATGCAAGTTTATGCCCATTAAGGTGGCTACAGATAATGACTTTATGACCATTACATCAGTTTTAGATGGTATATTATACGCTATCTACCAAGGTGCTGATGTGGTAAATGTGTCGTTAGGATATACCATACATTCTTTGTTAAATCAACCTGAGAGGGTTCAAAAAGATTTTATAAACAGCCGATTGAAAGCGGAGGAACGATTATGGCGCGAGGTGTTTCGCATAGCAACGGCTAAGAATGTAACAATAGTGGTTGCTGCAGGAAATGACGATGTGCTGGCAGGTATAGATCCCTTGCAAAGACCAGACGAAGTGGTTGTGGTGGCCGCATTGGATAAGAACCAGAATCGTTTTAACAAGGCTGATTTTAGTAATTACGGTGATTATGCAACCATATCGGCGCCAGGTGTGTCAATATACAGTACGGTGGGTTCGTCTGGTTATGAAATAATGAATGGTACAAGTATGGCTGCACCAGTAGTGACGGGTTCAATTGCACTTATGAAAAGCATAAATCCTTCCATTACAACCAAGCAAGTAAAATGTGCTTTGGTCAACACAGCGATGCCAGTAAACGATAAAGTTCCAGGTCTAATACAGTTAGATAAAGTATTAGCAGTTGTAAAGCGAGGTGATTTTAATAATTGTAACGTAGAGCCATCTACAGGTGATGTGCAACTTATGTTAAGTTGGAACAACTATAATGACATTGATTTAATATGTAAAGATCCTAATGGTGAATTAATCTCTTATAAGAATAAAAAGGTTAGAAGCGGTGGTATGTTAGAAATAGACATGAATGTTTCCTATCCAGATAGCAATACCCCCATAGAAAATATTTATTGGCCTACCAATTCTGCACCTCATGGAACGTACGATGTGTATGTGAAGTACTTTCGTAAACACGCCACTCCTATCGTAACGCCTTATACTGTAAAAGTTAAACACCAAGATATCGAAGATACATACAGTGGCGAATTAAGTAGAGTAGGCGAGGAAGTAAAAATATGTTCTTTCACTATAGGTGACACAAACACTGACAATAGACGTGATCATTCACGAGACGATTCATTAAGAAGAGAAAAAGAGAGGTTAGAAGAAGCATTAAGACAAATAGAGGAGGAATTGGGACGTCTAAATTAATGAGGCAGTGTTCTTTAATTGAAAATAATTACACAATATGGCAATAAATGATAAATTAAGGTTTTCGTGGGGACATATCATGGCCTTTGTCGCTATGATATTTATCAGTTATGTTTCTTTTATGGGGCTAACTTACCTTACAGATGGGAATTTTTTGTATGCAGGATTGGGAGTGTTTATCATCATTCTTATTTTATCCTTCTTTTTTATAGGTGTCCAGATGTTAAAAGCAACCGATACCAAGTTTCGGACTAGAATTAAATGGGAACGTTTGTTTTTTGTACTAACGTTTGCTGCTTTTCTGCTGGTAATGGTTCCTTATTCGCATTTCTGGATAGTGTTCGATAAACGTCAACAAGTTGAAGAAACTTTCTCAAATTCTGTTCAAACAACAAAGGGCATGTTTGCCTCTTACGAAGCGTATGCCCAAAATAGAATTGACAACTACAGAAAAAAACTCATACAAGATGATGTGGAATCATATCACCGTAACAATTTGGTAGAGGCACTACAACTTCAGATGCTAGATGAAAATTATGAGAATTTAAAGAAATCTGCATTCAAATGGATTGATAATGTGTCGGATGTTTCTGTTTGGAATGTATTTGTTATTGGTAATATAAAAGAAGTAGAAGAATCTTTCGAAACCTGGAATAAAACATTGAATGGTTTTACTACCAATACACTCGAATTTGAACCAGAAGAAGCGGCATTTACACCAGAGCATCCTAGTGTAAAAACCGCAAAGGATAACATCAGTAGTCTTCATGCAATTTATACTATAGGCGGAGATCCAACCCTTATTGTCTTCATTACGGGGGTGGTGCTTTATTTGATGTTATTATTACCTTATATCGTCCAACCAAGAAATTCAAAAAGCCTTTTCCGATTAATTGGCAAAGAATCAAGTATTGTAAAATCAGATAATGGAGAATATGAAGTATTTAAAATGTAAATAAAGATAAGATGAGAAGACTAGAAGATATTTTTGAAGAGCTTCCTAACTATGTCAATCGCATAGATGAATTAATAAGTATTTTAAAAAAGGAAGGAATATATACCTTTGAACAATGTGATCAAGTAAGTAGAGAGTTGCATATGCCCATCCCAATTTCTGTACGTAAACAATTGGAGCAACGATTAACAAATAACGAAGAAGAAGATTGGAATGCAGCTAAGGCAGCGGATACCAAAGAGGCGTACCAACAATATCTAGATTCCTATGAGACAGGGAAACACAGAACGGAAGCACAAGAATGCATGTTGGCATTGTGTAAGGTAGATGATGCACGTAGATGGAAAAATATCAATAAATATAGCACTATAGAATTAGAGAATTTTATAAAAGAATATCCCGATAGTGTGTATATTAACGAAGCTACGAAACTTATCAATGCACTACGAATAGAGCAATTGATGGGTGTTGGTATAGATGCACTTACTAACGAAATTAGTAGAATTCAAACGGACAGAAGTATCCTAGAACCAGAACAAGAAATCTATGATACCATAGTAGCCTACTTAGAAAGTACAAAAATTACCAAGAATGATTTGATAGAAGCCATCCGTAAGGATCATAATTTTATAAGTGGTTATGTGGCAAGTAAAATGTATGAGAATGGAGTCCTAGGTTCTAATGACCTTGTTTCTATGGGCATTGATAAGGAATTTATTAGTCACATGCTGAATAAAATAGAGCCACAGACGTTTAAGACACCAGAAGAACTTACTAAAATTGCTAAATCTTATTGTACAGAAGTCTATTTCTGGGGAATTCCATCTAGTGGTAAGAGTTGCGCATTGGGGGGGATATTAAGTGTTGCTAATGGAGGGAGGGTAGCCAAAAGTATGCAACAAGATCCAGATTGTCAAGGTTATGGATACATGACACGTTTGGCACAAATTTTTGATGAGGAAAGAATAGGCACATTACCAGAAGGTACACCCATATCTTCTACCTACGAGATGGGTTTTGTGTTAGAAGATAAAAAAGGAAAGCACCATCCCATTACTTGCATCGATTTAGCGGGAGAATTGGTTCGTGTTATGCATAAGAGTAATGCAAAGGAAGACCTAACTGAAACAGAAAGAAAAGTATTAGCTACGCTCACCAATATATTGGTAGATAACAGAACAAAGAATAGAAAATTGCACTTTTTTGTGATAGAATATGGCGCAGAAGGAAGATTGTATGAGGCGCTTCAACAACATGTACTGTTAAGTAGTGCGGTAGCCTACATAAATAGAACAGGTATTTTTAAAGATGATACAGATGGATTGTATATTTTAATTACCAAAGTAGATAAGGCTAATGCTACTGGTAATGAATTGCAGACTATTTTAAAGGAATATATTTCTAAAAAGTACCAAGGATTTTATGGTTTGTTGAAAAGTATATGTGCTAATAATTACATTAACAATGGTGATGTAAATGTAGTACCATTTACTTTAGGTGATGTTTGTTTCCAAAACTATTGTAAATTCAAAGGAGAAACGGCTAAAAATGTTGTGGAAATTCTATTGGAGAGATCTTATGGATACAAACTAACCAAGTTACAAAAAATGATGGATAAACTTAAAGGATAAATAGGATGAAAAATCAGCTAGGTTTAAAGATAGTTCGTGCATATCAAGGCGAAAGCGTTTTACACCAAGTAAATGCGAATGAGGCATGGGTAAATAAGGTGGGAGAAGCACGTGAATGGATCCCCTATGTAGAAGATTGGAACAAGCTAACCCAAACAGAGATGATTGTTTTGTCTACGATTGAATCAGGGCAATTCTTGACAATCTTTTCTGGGATTTCAGGAAGAGGGAAAGACTATATAACTGCTTGGATATATGTTCCTAATTCTATCCGTATAATGGGTAGTCAGCTAGTAGATATTGTTAGTGCTATAACAAAGGAACTAAAAACCAATAGAGTAAATAAAGAAAACCTAGATAAATTGTTTTCGGATTCATACGATGAGGTTCCTGTGAATAACCTAAATACAAAACCGTTGAATAATAAATACGGATATAGGTATTATGGGAAAGGAACCATCTACACGCTCAAAGAACTACTTGATGATAGAATGCAGTCGTATTATAACAGTTATAAAAGCATCTTTTTATTGGATAAATCGCAAGAAATCAAGATAGTTAATGCAGAAGATTTAACCGAATATCCATTAAAAAAACAGTTGCAGATAAAAGCTCCTGCACCCGTAGACGGTTTTGTGCCTTATTTAAATGGAAGTCGATTGGAAAAAAGTTTTGCCGTGATAGAAGGAGAAACTGTTATTCTAAATTGGGAAAAGGAAGGCTATAAGACGATACAAAAACAGCAAACTATTAAATCGGAGGGGATCGTGCTAGAGGCGCCACAAAAAGGAGAGTACGAAAAATGGGTGTCATACAATGCGGTTCAAGTAACCGATAACAAAGATTGGCCTATACAAGAGTACACCTTGTACATCAATAATAATATAGTTTCTAAAAATAATTCTGTTGCCATAAAAGAGTCGAACCTTAATGCGGTTGCTGTTTGTGTAGAGGCAGAAGGATATGATGCTGTCACAGCAACATTAGATTTAAGAACCCCACAACGAGTTTGTTTAAGAAAAAGAACCTTTAAATATTCTTTTGAGCTTCCACTTACCAATGGGCACCCTTATACATTAGAACTAACTAGTAAAGAAGAAATAACAGAGCAACCTATCAAGGGGTATACCACCAAAAATGGAAGCATTTCAAGGTATCATTCCAATTATTTAACATACAAACCATTTGATAAAAGATGGTGGATAATAGGCACTTTAGCGGGGGTTATCTTTTTCTTATTAGGGATGGTTGTGGGTAGTATATTCTGCTTTAGTGAAGAGGAAGCAGAAGTTGCACAAGTGCACGTTCCTAAGGTAGCAGAAACTAAGGAAGAACATATTACAGAACCTAATCCTCCAATTGATAAGCCAGAAGATGAGAGTGAGGACATTCAGAAAGCTGTTGAATACTTGGATAGCCATTCAAAATGGAACAAAAATGAAATGGAGAATATTGCTGCTCTTAAAGGATTGTGGGATGCGCTTAATGGATATGATTTTACTAAAGTATTAAATTCTTATAGGAAATTAAACGGTTCACATAAATTTAAAAGCCTTGTTGAAGGGATTAACACAATTGACCCAAATGATATTAACACATATCTTCGTTCAAATAAATACAATACCAATAACAATGATAAAACTATAACTCCCAAGGACTATGTGAAGAAAATAAAAGAAACGATTAATAAACGCAAAAATAATTCAACCAGTAATCAGGGTTCTGCTAGGAATGATTCTTCTGCAGAAAATAATCGACCTAGAATTGAAGATCAGACTATGTAAAATCCAGAAAAGTTATGAAGAATGTAGGAAAAAAAATATTAATACTTGTATTGGTGTTAGGCTTGACGGTGGCAGGTATTTTAACTTTCTATCCGTCTATCGTGGCACCACCCAGTGAGGTGCCAATGGAAAACCTTCATTTATTGACGTTAGAGAAAAACATTGTACGTGCAGATATACCTCGGTATAGCGACTCTATATACAGAATGGTAGAGGATAAATTAGAACTTTATCTTGATGAGTCGTATATAACGGGCCAAGAAAAAGATGAACAAACAAAAGCATTGATAGAAAAATATGTGCCAACTTTTATCGACTTGTGCAACAGTAAATTTGAAGCGTCGCAATGGTTTGATGCCGATCATGTAGCCATGGAAAATAGAATTGCAGATTTGAAAGGGTTAACCATTGCTGGCGAAAGTACTGTTCTTGGTTATGATAATTTAGTTGAACTAGAAAGGATAGAGCAAGTAATAGAAGATTACAGAAGTGCCTGGGAAGTAGCAAAGTATTCTAAATTTAAATCAGTTAACGATGCGAAAGCTAAAATAAGCGAAGCAGATAAGTATATTGATCTTGATCCAATTAAAAATTGTCGCGAGCTGGTAGCAACACTAAAAACTGTAAAAACAAGAATAGGCAATTCGCATTACAAGCAAGTTGATAATGAGGTAGATAATCTTGCCTGCTACAAGAGTAAAAATGAGTCGGAATGGGATGACCATTATACAAAAGTGATTGATAGGATAACAGCATATAGAGAAATCTATTACCTGTATGGTCATGATAACAATAAACTAAGTGATTTAGTGCAAAAAGCAGAAAAGTATAGAGAGGAAGCTAATAATCATTATACTGAAAATAAGAAGATTGTGCTTGAACTTGGGGGGTGGAAGGAAACTGAATCTACGGATGATTATAAAAAGTACCAATCCTTTGCAAATTACCATAAAGATGGAAAGAGTGCTATTATGATTCTTAAGGTAAGCAAATTGGATGAGATTCAATTCTGGTTAATGAATGATAGCGAATATAAGTATGATTATATTTTAGTAAAAAAAGGAGCTTGTCCAACAGAAAACTCCTATGATTATAGAAGTAAGGGTAGACCAAAATCAGAAGGTTGGATGCAGGTGTCGTATTCTTCTCTAGATCCAAATAAGGTAACAGAAATTTATATCATGTATCTAAAAGATTCTAATGGTGAGGATGGAAATGATTGTGGCAATATAGCAATTCTTAAAGATTATTTTAAGTAATTTAATAATATGAAAGTAAAAGATTTATGGTTTGTGGGTGCGCTGATGCTTTTGTGTAGTTTTAGTGCATTGGCACAAAATACACCCGATAATAAAGTTGCATCTTCAGAGAAGAAAAGTAACAAAGAAAAGAAAGAAGAAACGCAGAATGTAGAAATAAAACGTCTGAAAGAAGCCTGTCATGCGTATGGGAAAGAAGTCGATTCGTTACAGTTTGTAATAACGGTGAAAGAATTAACCATAAAGAATGCAAATGATTTGGTAGATTCTTTGATGAATGAGATAAAAGCCAAAGACAAGGAGTTGACTGTTTTGCAAGAGAGACAGGCCTATGTAGATACTATTTTGTATAAGACTATTAATAGGTACTTGACAGAACCATATAATAAAAAGAATATAACTGCAGGAAAATTATATTGGACTAAGATCTATTCTAGCGAGATAAAGCGTGAATGGGCATCATCAAAAGAGTTGTTAGATCAGTACGAAAATTATTATCGTCGATTTAATAGCATACTAAAAATAGCGCAAGAAGATTCCAGACGCAATAGTCCATTTGTTTACGAAGATTATAAGAATGAATATATTCAGCAAATAAAATCGATGCCGTACTATAAAGAGTATTATAACAAATGGTATAGATTGAAGGATCTAGATACACGCATAGAAAAAGCTCTTAGTATGTTAGAGAAGCATAGCCCTAACAACTATGCTAGTTTTATAGAACTAATAGATTATGAAGTACTAGAGTAGATATACAAATGCAAAATGATATTATCTTTGTAACTAATAGTTTTTTAAATTAAATTTAAATGTTATTATGGGATTAATTAGTCTTATCGTTGGCGGTATAGTTGATGCTAATAGAGCCGTTAAAACAAACAAAGCATCTAACGATGATAGTTATAACAATGTAGTAGTAGATAATAAGTATTCAATAAATGTACCTTCGTTTTTATCGCCTATGAAGGCTGTAAACGAGGATGTGTCATTGGCCTATGCTAATAAGACATTGGATATAGCTTTTCAAATAATAGATGAGCCAAAAACTGATTTTGTTGAGGTGTTGAAAGACCTAGATGAAATGAATCTAACTTTAGGTGATACATTACTAGACAAAATGGCGCTTGTATCACTCAATAATATGTTTGATGTAGATAAAATTGAGATAACTGATTATAACCATCTTCAGATTAATGGACTTAATGCTG
>JAEIGA010003930.1_pt1 | contig 23095 bp, 30 predicted proteins | sample 9270691 | NCBI WGS metagenome assembly JAEIGA01 (sample SAMN17057246, study PRJNA624740) | gut metagenome | biome: biome; isolation source: fecal sample | host: Bos grunniens | place: China: Xizang | collected 2019 | reverse complement strand
CTGTGGCACCCCGATATTCGAACGTGTGCCCTCGGGTAGCGCGCTTATCTGTAACGGCAAATAACCAAGTTGATGTAATCTTAAAATTTTAGTTGAATCATAAGAGCCTTCACCCATTGTATAATTTAAAGTTCTTTCATATTCTTCTAAAACTTCATTAATGTTTTTATTAAAGAAATATTTATCAAATCCTTCAATTAAATATTCTTTAATGAATGCTTGTAATCCGAAAAGTGTCACCTTGTCCACATCGTTCAATCGGGACATGCGAGGGGTGTAATAAGAAACCATCTTTGTTAGTCCTTTTGGATATTGTTCCGAATGGGTAGCTTTGTAAAAATCGATCATAAGTAAAGGGTTCGTTAACATCTTGATTTTCCTCCTTGTATAATACTGCGTTTTTAATTAAATCATAAATTTCTTCTAATGCTTTTTCTTTACCACCATATTTTCTTACTGCGTCTTTAAATGCTTCGCAAGTAATAATTGTATGTGATGATATGTCTGCTAAATTACATATTTCCTATAATTCGCATAACTCACATTTCATATTTATCAATTCCTTTCTTTTATTTTACATATATATTATAACATATTTTTTAAGAAAAATCAAATAAACCCTTTTTGACTAAGCAAAAAGGGTTTATATTTTATATTAATTATTCACCAATCTTATCAACGATTTTTTCAAGTGTAGTTCCTCTTAACAAAGTGTTAAGTGTATCTGCCACAGATTCGCCTCTCGCAATTGCTAATGGGCTCATATTCTTTGTAGCCTCGGTTAACAATTCAGCATTCGCCTTGGTTGTTAATGCCGCTACAAGATCAGGGCTAATAGAGCCTACGATTTCCTTCACGGTTTCAGCATATGCTTTCTGCTTAGCTTCTTCAATCGCCGCAAGTTCTTTTTGAAGCGCAACTTTCGCGTCATTTTCCGCCTTATCACGGGCCAACTTTGCTTCATTAATCTGGTTTAATACGGTCTGTAATTCCAACTCAGCATCCGCCTTAGCACGTGCCGCGGCATGTTTCTTAGCCTCGATTTCCTGCTCTTTGGCAAACTTATCTGCCTCAATCACACTTCTAGCTTCAATGCTATATAATGTCTTAGCTTTTTCAACTTCTGCTTCTTTTCTATCTGCTTCCGCAATTGCTTCAATAAGTTTAACTTTTGCTTCTGCATCATTAAGCAACATAGCTTTTTCAATCATTTCTCTCTGATGCTCTTCAAGAATTTCGGCAATATCGCTATCAACATCAATTTTCAATACTTCAACATCATATACAAGCATGCCGTTTTCTTTAAACAATCTACCATCATATTTTTTCTTGTCTTTTACTTCTTCATCGGCTTTAATCTTACCAAGAACAACATTACGAACAATATCGGTAGAATTAGCATAGAAATCGTGAATATCATATTTCTTTACTTCTCGTTTAAGCATACTTCTCATTCTATCAGTTAAATACTTAACATAGTTTTCAACACTAAACCATTTTTCTTTATATTCTTCAAGGAAATTTACACAATAAGATACTTTGATATCAACATCAACATAATCTTTTGTTTCCACTCTAATATAATCAGACACCTTATTGTTTTCAATTCTTAAATAAGCAGTTGAAATTGCATTGTTAGTATTTTTAGGACAACCAGTAGACAAAGTAATTGGTTCAAGTGTTTCATCGTAATTCAACAAACGTGTAGTTGGACCAACCACAACTTCTCTCTTTCCACTTTTACCTACTACATTAATAGCATAACCGGTCCATACACTAACTCCTACAACACCTTCATATTTAGTATCAAGAGTAATTGTGCGAGGTTTGGTATAAGACGCACCACGGCTAATATTAGCATTAGCTTCGAAAATCGCAAGTGTTGCTTCCTGATTCACTGTGCTATAAGCGCAATTAATAGCAGTAGTTAATCCATCTTCTGTTAATCCTTTACGAGCCAATCTTTCTACATACTGTTCACTAATAGAATCATTATATGCCAATACTTCACGATTGCCTGGATAGATAAGTCCACATTCTTTTGCGGTAAGTTTTCTTTTAACAACTACTTCCTGACGTGGATCTGGCAAATACATTTGAGGACCAACAATAGTTTTGATTTCACCTGTTAATCTATTTAAAATATATCTACCTTCGCCTTCTGGAATCGCAATAGCGTGATGCATATATTTTCCATCATACTGAATCATAGCATGTTCAGGGCGAGGGTAATAAATCATCTGTTCATTACCAGTAATAAATAATTCTTCGCCAATAGGATGGTCTACCCCATTATCATCTTTATAAGCCGCAATTACTTTTACATAAATACCGCTAATTGGTGATAATTCTAATGCACGGAAAATTGTGCCACCTTTTGGTGTTTCAACAAATACTTCGGTAGGTTTAGGGAACACCACAGCTGGACCATGAACATATCTTTTTTCACCATCTTCATCTTTAAGAATAGCATATTCAAGTCTTTCAAGAGTGATAGCATCACGAACATATTCGCCACCCTTTCCATCGACCGGAATTACTTCGATACCTGTTGGTGGAACATAGAATGATACTTCTGTTCCTTTGATTACCAAGAGCTGGCCCATAAAATATTCTGATGCTTTTTTATCTTTTACTTCATTGCCTTCGGCGTCTACGATAGTTGCGGTATCCATATTTTTCTTTGCCGCGTCAGCATCATAAACGCGAGCAAGCAAATACTGGTTAGAACGCAATCTATGTCCCTGAATTACCTTCGCCATCTGGCCCGGGAAAAGAGAGAAAGAACAAGGACCGGCAATATTGATTTTCTTACCGATTTCAAGGTCTGGGCTATTACTTGCTTTACCTGAATCTGGGTGCATATTATCCTTCGCTGGATTCTTTAATACCACATACCAACCTTCTGGCGGTGAACAAAATAATCTTTTTGCCTTTTCAATGTCTGCAACTTCAATAAACTGTTTAGATTTTGAATCAAACACAACTAATGATTCCTGTGCGGAAATGGTCATAGTCATTGGGCCTGTATGTGTTTTAATTACGCCATTAGTTTTTGAAAGGACAAAAGTATATTCATTTGGTGCAAGCACAATGTCCTTCTGGCGACTCATAGAATTATTATAATCTTCATATCTCATATCTGCCATTTTAATTTCCTCCTTATTATAATACTGTTATTTTTTCGTGTTCTTTTGTTAAAATACTGTCTGTTGTAAATATATGTTTAATTAAACTGTCGTCTTTTAATAATTCGCCTTCGTGAATTGTGTTTTCACAATGCGTTACATAAAGATAAATGCTCTCTGCCCCAGCCTCTTTAAGGCGTTTAGCTGAATGATAGAAAGTTCCGCCCTTTGAACATATGTCATCAATAATAAGCACATTTCTTCCAGCGATAGAATCTACTTCGCCCATAAGATCAAGACCTTCAATCGCACCGGTCTCCCAGTTGCGTCTCTTCACCCCAAAGGCGAACGGCAAATTCAAAGCACTTGAATATCTCTTCATCGCCCCTTCATCTGGATAAAAAAGCATAAGTGTATCATCATCGGGCAAATAATTATCATAAATTTCCTGAATTGTTTTTTCAATATAACCCCAAGGTCTAATTTCTATTACCCTGTCTAACAATGCCAAACCAACATTTGAATGGACGTCACTTACAAAGACTGAATCAAATTTAAGTGAATTAATTATTTCACAAAAATATTTAAGTGTAAATACATCTTCACAATTTTTAACTCTATCTTGTCTTGCGTTTGGTAAATAAGGCATCATTAAATCAATACCCGCACTTGGATATTTTTCTCTTAAATGCCTTACAATACAAATAAGTTTAAAAAGTTCTGCATCATTTTCATAATACCATTGAATTTCATAACTTGGTTTAACAGCAAAAGGTAATTTCATTAACAATGTTCCATCTGGAAAATTAGTCGAATCAATAACTACATCATTAACTCTTATCATAAATTACTCTCCTATTACATCAATCTGACAGCTCTTCATTACTTCAAGTGCCGCGGCATGCTTCTCTGGTGTTACGCCCGCACAACAAGATGCATCAACTATAATTGGGGTATTCCAAAACGCCGCCTTAGTCATAAGCACATTTGAAACAACACAAATATCGGTGCACACACCACAAAATTCTATTTCTGTAATTCCCTCTTTGGTTTTTGTATCAATATCACAAAGCGCGTCAATCAAATCATATGAACCAAATGTAAGTTTGGTGATTCTGCCATTTATAATATCTCCTGCTGAATAGGTAGCATAACCGCTGGTTTTAAACTCGTTATGAATAGCTCTATCAATCGCCCAACCCTCTGTTCCTTCGATACAATGCTCAACTGGAAGTTTCTGTCCCTCTGGGGTTGCTAAATAATCTGGTTTGTGTGTGTCTTTTGTAAATAAAATTACTGTATCTGTATTTTTATGTTCTTTCATTTTATTAACAACATTTGGCACAATAGCCTGCGCCTCGGGGGTGCCAAGCGCCCCATCAATAAAATCTTTCTGCATGTCAACAATTACTAAAACTTTCATTTGAATTTCCTCCAATTCTTACTTTATATATATATTATAACATATTTTTTTAAAAAAATCAATTAAAATCGTTATGTGCCTTTCGACCGGGTTAACGGGCAACGGCATTTATTCCTCCTCAAAATTGATACGACTTTCAATATATTCTCTACCCTCGCCTTTAAACTGAGGAATTTCATTATCAATTCTCCATCCAGACCCCCAATCAGTTCCATATTCATCTAAATCAATGTTTTTAACACAACAACTGCCTCTTTTTTGAGTGGTTGGGAAATCATTCCAATTTATATTATATTTTTCCATAAGCATATCTTGAATATCGCGACAAGATTTGTTTTGAAGTTCTGTATGAGAGAAGTAAGCCTGACCTACCATTTGAACACTATTACGTGCCGCGTCAAGCTGACGCCAAAAGATAAGATTAGTTACTTCCTCTTTTGGAATATTAAAACATCTGGCATCGAACATAGCACCTTTTTCAGCAGCTTTATAGAGAATACTTTTATATTCAGCCTCTTCCGCATCGGGCAATCTTACATTATCAGGTCTTACTTGATATGCATTCTCATAAAAAAATTTATTAAAAGCCATAGTTGCCATACTTGCCGAAATGCTACATATCTTCTGGACTTCATAATCAAACCAAGCATCAGTTGTTAATGTTTTATAATCTTGAAGAATTAGAGTTATTTCATCGGATTGAGTATAACCGAGCACACAACCCTGAATATTTTCACAAAGATATTTCATTGTTTCTTGCATTGATTTAATTAAAATTTCATCAAATGGTTTTTTAAAACCACGAGTAAAAGTATGAAAAGCCTTACCGTCAATACGAATTGCCACAGGGGTTCGTCTATACAAACGGAACTTCGGCACTTCTTCATAGTAGGTTTTCATTCTTGTACCAAGACTATCACGATCTGGCATATATCTCTCTCCTTTTATTTTACGTACTCACTAATAACTTGATTAGCTATCTTCATATCAACTTTACCTTTTAACTGTGGCATTACTGTTTTCATAATAAGTCCTTTATTTGCCGGGATGGCTGCGCCGAACTCCTGAACGAGTGCCTCGGCAATCATAGCCGTAATCTTTTTCTTATTTGTTATAAGTTGTGGTGCGAAATGTTTCACAATGCGCAATCTGTGATTATATTCAACCAACAAATCTGTCCTTATTTCTGGACAAGTATCAATCATTTCCTGAACTATTTTTTGTTCTTTAAGCAATACTTCATCAACAAGTTCTTCTGTAATTTCACATCTTTTATCAATCGCTGCCTTCTTAATCGCTGCCACAAGACTACGCATAGTTTCAATTTCTTCTTTTGGTGCTCGTGACTTCATAGACAACTTAATTGCTTCCTGAATTGTTTCTAATGTCATTATAAATCAAATCCTTTCTTTATTTTTCTTTATAATATATTATACCATATTTTTTTAAAAAAATCAAAAAAGGTCTCTTAATTGAGACCTTTTAATTATTCTTCTGTTAATCCGTCCGCTTCTTCCATATCCGGTGCGCTCGCATCCGCTTTGATTAAGCCTTCTAAAACTTTGAATGAAAAATTCTTATGTTTGTAAGCCGCGAATTTAGGACGATTGATAACACGTACTACTACACCTTCACGAACATGGGTTTTACCAATAGGGTCTGGACCATCGTAATACTTCTCTGCGATATATTTAATAAATTCACCAGCGGTTGTTTTTTGTTCTTTTTCGGTTCCAATATCAAACGCCAAATCCTCGCCTTCTGGAATTAGTCCCGACCAAAAGACCGGAACGCAATCAATTCCCATCTGTTCACAACGATAACGCATATAGTCTGGTGTGTAATCAATTACGTGTCCGTCTGGACCTGTTAAAGTCATACGATACACATACATTTTTGACTGTGGCATTTCGACCGGTAAGAATGAACGATCACCCATAATATCTTCGTGAATCATTGTTTTGCTTCCAGTAGGTTCACAACCATATGAGAATATAGTAGTATCGCCATACTGTTTAATAAATTCTTTGTCGTTTAATTTAGCGTTTGAGCTTGATGACATAATCGGGGTGCCAGTGTCGGTGAATCCGCACACTTCATAATAAACTGTTTCGCCCTGATATAATTTACCTTCAAATCTTTTTGCGTGCTGTTCACGGAACGCATTACCGCCATAAAATCCACCATCATAATTGTCAAGAACGGTTCTACGGGTTCCGGTCACATAGCCCCAATTATAGATTGGTGTGCCGTCTCGGCGTAACAATCGGTCAAGCAATGTTCTTTTATATCCTTTAAGAACTGGCAAATAACCTGTTCTCTGCGATGTGCCGTGAATTTTTAAAGAAATTTCAATCTGGTCGCCCGGACGGAATGCCGACAAATTATAAGCTAACTGCTCTGTATCTGCGTGTTCGGCAAACAATGGGGCTACTGGCACTTTTTTCTTTCTTGTGCGGTTGCCGTTCGGCACGCCGCCACTTACTTTGTTAGAACGAGGAATATATTTACGGCAAATTTCAACACCATTTACTATTGTAATAGTATCACCAATATTTATATCATCAAGATTTACACCCGTAAAAACAAGTGATGACAAAGGCATATAGAGCCCGTCTGAGCGTTCGCCACGAAGACGAACCGCAGTCACGTTTCTTTTATCTGGGTCTAAATAACCGCCGATGTTGTTACCATTTTCGTCTTTCTTACGAACTAAATTATTCGCATCACAATATTCAACCGACAACTGACCATCCGTTGGGAAATAAATTCCAATTTCACCTGGCACTATATCCAAGCCAACGCAAGTATCATTGCCGAAAAAGGTTGCTATCTGTAATCGGTCCGCGTTCCCGTGCGGGCGCAATTTTTCTACTTTTACTACATATCCACAATACATTAATCAAATCTCTCCTTTCCAAATACCCATTCTAGGGCCTCTATATATTCCATCGCCGCAATTTCTCTTGTGGCTTTTGGAAACATTTCTATTAAATTAGCTATTTCATCTTCATAGCATTGAATTTTATCAAATTCTTCATTGTTTACTATCTGTTGGCAATATTTATACATATAGCGTTGAAATGGCTCAGGCTCGGGGACAGTAAAACCATTTCCGGCACGCCAATTCAAAAATTTAACATATGTTTTTTTAAACCAAGCTGTAATACTAAATTTCATTATTTTACTCTCCTCCAATTATAATTCATATATCTTTCTTTCTTTTTAATAGCCTTCATAATTTTAACTGCCATTTTGTCTCTACGCACCATGTCTCTCGATTCTTTACCAATATTATTTTTAATTATCCATTCAATGGCTTCTTCAATACATGCGAATTCATGTTCCACGGCATTCTTACCACTTGCTTTACAATAAAATGTTCCACTTGGGAATGTAAAATTAATTTTTTGTGCTTCTATAAACGGGTTACACTCTAATGGTTCTTTGCCATCAATTTTTGTAAATATTTCTGCTAACATTTTAGCATCTTCAAGTGCGTTGTGTTTTTGTTTATTTTCTAAGGATTCAAGATAATTAAATGCTTTGATAAGCGATGTGCTACCACGAAAATATTTTTTAACTTCTTTGGAATAATCTTTCATTGTGGCAATCATAAGTGATGTAATAATAAGTGGATTTTCTCCAAATACATTACAAATACTGTGTTTAAGAAAATCAACATCACTATCACCGTAAGAATAAAATTTCCATTGTGTTAAATTTGGTTCTTGACTATAACAAAAAGCATAAAAGTTTGCCATAACAATATTAAGGTCATACGCCTTTTCTACATCTTCTTGTGTGATTCCTGTCATATCACTAATATATTTGGAAATAGAGCTAAACTGGGGCTTTACCAGTGAATGAAAAGTAGCACCATTCCCTGCCATCGCACCTATTGAAATAATTTCCTGTTCTGGCTGTGTCGCTTCAAAATCTACATAAAAATTCATAATACCAACTCCTTAAAATAAACATTTTTTAACATTGATTACATTATATTCAATTTCACTTAATATATTTAATAGTGTTTCTAATTCTGTTTGTGTTCCTTTAAACTTAAATATTATTTCATTATTGCAAATTCCACTAATTTTAACCGATTCTGGTTTCACATTATCACATGCCCACAATGCGCGCTGAATCATTGGTGTTCGACTACAATATTCTGGTCTTCCAACAACTTTATATTTATAGGTTTTTTCTTCTAACATATAAAATTTCCTTTCTTTATTTTTCTTTATAATATATTATAACATATTTTTTAAGAAAAATCAAATAAAAAGAAAAAACGGGAACATTTCTGTTCCCGTTTAATTATTTTTCACAAACCATTCCGTTTGATTTATAAATTCTATAAGTACAACTGTCGCCACCGCAATTCACATGAAATTGAAAAAAATCTGGTGCTTCATCAAAATCCATCACATAATCTGTTGGCGTTTCTTCTAATAGGATATTAACCGCTTCTTTATAGGTTATCATAATGTAATCTCCTTATATCTTTCACCATCAAGCACTTCATACATAAGATCATATGCGGTTTTACCAGTCATAATCTGTTTAAAGATAGATGGTGACATACCACTTACAAATGAAATACCATCTTTTACTGTCATTGGAATATTATTCTGTCTAGCGTCTACATTCCAGAAAATTAAGTTAGGCATTTTATATCCAGATGCTTTCCAGCTTCTTTCGATACCTTCCATCAGTGTTTCTTGTGGAAGACGTGAAGAAGGATTCCAAGAACGGTAAACGCCTCTGGCAGAATCAAATTCCATATCTGAAATAATGATTACATTTTCAGGAATTTCGTCCTGAGAGCAATTATTCATAATTGCAGTATCCAAAAGCAAACCAAATACCGCTTCGATATTTGTGTTATCTACCAAATTGGTTCTATAAATTCTTTGAACTTTATCGACAAAGTCTACACCTTCGGTTTTGATTAATTGTGGACGCGACGCAAATGAGATATAGTTGCCTGCAAATGGTCCTTTTGCCTTTTCCGCACAATAAAGACCAAGTGAAATCGCTACATTAAGTGGTGCTGCCGCATCGTTACCTACCATAGAACCTGATGTATCTACTACCGCAATGCCGTTGAATGTAGATTCATTGAAATAATCGGCAAGATTAGCCCAGTATTTATTTACCGCTAAACGCTGTGGATTATCAAGGTCTGGCAAACTACGCATATTGTAATATGAACCTGTGCGGAAAATTTTCAATGCTTCTGCTACACATTCATATGGATATAAATCTTTTGCATTTACTTTTTTAGTATCATCTTTTACAAAATCTACATATGACTGCACTGATGCATTAGCCTGGATTCTTTCAATATCGTGTTTTGCGAACGCATTTTTGTAAATCATACCGGCGCGTGATGGAATTTTATCAAATTCGATTTCGTCCCATCTATTTTCAGACATAAGTCTTTCAACGATATTGATTCTTTCACGAAGAATTGCTAATGTTTTACGATACTGTTTGTGATTCATACCAAAAGCAATACGAGTTTTATTACCAAGTTTGCGAGATTCTTTTGAGCTAGTGTTTTCTGATTTAAGCCATTTTGCCAAAAGTGATGGAGTTTTGCTTTCTACATCAAGAGCAAGCTGATTTTTCATAAAATCAAAAGCATCATTTTCAAGTGGAGTGCCGATAAAGGTATAAAGATCGTCCCATCTACCATAAATTGGAAAATGTGCTAACATCTTACGAGCTGTTTCTGTGCCGTTTAACGCTAAATCGCGCATACACACACGGAAAAATCTACGCTCACCCTGGCCTCCGCGCACATCACGAATATAGAATAAACATTTAAGTGCATAAATAGGGTTTTCAGAAAATGCTTTTCTAAACATTAAAATTACATCTTCGTTTGAACGCTTTCTCATTGCGGCACCCATAGCGAACATATCTAATAGGGCTGAACCTGATGTAGTATGTGTTACGGCGCCATTTTCTGTGTAAGTATAATTTGTCGCATTTTCTAATCCATTTAAAAATCTGTTCATATTACATTCTCCTTTTTCTCATTGTTTCCTCTTGGACAAGAGGATTTTTATTATTTCTTTCTTATTACATATATATTATATCATATTTTTTTAAAAAAATCAAATTTTTTCTTTTTTCTAAATAAATAAAAGCCGTTTATCTAAATATATAAAGATAAACGGAAAACTGGTGCGCTTGCCGCGGCTCGAACGCGGGACCCCCAAATTAAAAGTTTGGTGCTGCTACCAACTGAGCTACAAGCGCAAATGCAAGGCACAATTTTTTATCATTCAATTTTGCGACCAATTCGGTCCAAAAAGGTTTTATATTTTTTTAGAATTTTCTTTTAATTGTAAAAATTTATAATTTGTGATAAAATTTGGCTGTGTGTGCCTTTAGGGTAGCTTGTTCGTTAAGGTAGGTGCTATTTTCGAGAGCCGCACACATCCTTAAGTACTGAAAGCTTAGTAGAGCTATAAGTTATAGCCGTATAATTTATTCTATTATCTATCTTTAAAATAATTTCAAAAAAATTGCTGAATGGCTCTCATTATTGAAAGGGGAAAGAAGGGAATTAGGAAATTTAATATTTCCTATGGAGCAGGTGAAGGGAATCGAACCCTCATCCTCAGCTTGGAAGGCTGATGTCTTAGCCGTTAGACGACACCTGCAAAAATCGCAATGTTCCTGATGGGCCCGCCAAGGTGTCAGGGTCTCCTACTTACGTCATATGACCTCGTGTTCGGTGTAATTCCTTCTATACTACACATTGCTAACAAAATTGCGCATTATTCTGTTTTGGAGCGAATAGAGGGAATCGAACCCTCAACTAAACCTTGGCAAGGTCTTGTTTTACCGTTAAACTATATCCGCATGATAGGAGAAGGCGCCTAGAACACCCGTGAGCTTAGCACCCCTATTGTTTGCATATATCTCACTATTGGTAGGACGAGGCGGATTCGAACCGCCACTGGATGGATTTTAAGTCCACTGTCTCTGCCGTTGGACTACCGTCCCATATTGGCGGGGGGTCCGGGACTCGAACCCGGTCACAACGGTTTTAGAGACCGCCGCGCTACCAATACGCTAACCCCCAGTATAGAAAAGGAAAATTTATTTTTTAATTTTCCTTTATTTTACATATATATTATATCATAATTTTTTAAAAATGTCAAATTTTTTTATTAACCGCTACCTGCTCCACTGCCAGAAGTTAAGTCTCTATCATATGAATCACAAATATTACAAGCATCACACTGACTATCACATGTAGTATCACACTCATCACATGCGCGTGGATTTAATACCATTGTATTAATTGCTCTAGCTATAGCAGAAAAATAAGAAGCATAAACAATATCTACGCCAGATTGTAAATCAGAGGTTAATAATGTGCCATCATCTAATGTTACTTGTGTTTCTTCACTAAGAGAGTTTGCTCCTGTAATCATATGATTTGTTCTATCTGCATATATAAAATCACGTGTTTCGTCTGTCCATGACCATGTTACACCTGTTTCATCAAAAGAAGATGTAGTATCTCCAAAAGTACCCATCGTTTCAATTGCTCTACCCATATTATTATATACTGAACGTGGCATAACATTGATTATAATATCATCTCTATTAAAGGGCCCAAAATTATAAACCATGCCATTTTCTGAAGCTAATTGATATCCTTGTTCACAAAAACTTTGACAAACATTACAAGGTTCATCGCAAGAAGCGTTACAAGCACCACAATCACAATCGCAATCGCAATCACAGTCGCAGTCGCAGTCGCATGAAGGTGTAGTATCATCTGCCATTATTATTCCCTCCTTTTTTAATTTTTTGAATATTGATTTTTCTTTAATCTATCAGTTAACCAATTTGAAAAAATTCCATTATTTTCTCTTGCTGCTTTATCTAATAAAATTATTGAAATACCATTTTGAAAAGTATTCCATTTGCAACTAATATCGTCTTGTTTAGACAAATCTTTGTGATTTATCCAGTTGTGGCTAGGACAATAATGTGCTGAACACATTTTATTATTTGGGCATTTTTGACAATTTTGATTTGGATTGGAAATATAATGATTATTTTCAATATATTCCCATAGTGTTTTTTGTTTATTTATATCAAAACCATTCCAAATGTCACCGATATAAAATGGAGTTTCTTCATAGGTACAATGTTCTTGACAACCACTTATATAGCCCTCTGGGGAAATTCCAATGCCAGTTGTACCCAAACCACAACGATTAATATTTGTTTTAATAGTTGGCTTATTTGGATTTATCACAAAAGGCAATGTTCTTTCAACAGCTTTAACAAATTGAGAAATTTCTAAAGGACACATTCCGACCGTAATATCCCTATACATAATTTCTAAAATTTGAGCATAATTACTAAATAATATACTTAAATCTTCTGATGTCCATTGAAAATTTAAACAATCTGGAACAATATAATAATATTGAAAACCTTGTTTTCTAGCAAATAAATAATCTTGAATTAAGTTATTTGCTGAATATGGAGTTATTGTAGATCGAAACGTGGTTTTTGGAAATAAATCTAAAATTTGTTTTATATTAGGTTGAATTAATTCAAAAGAGTTTGTGCCATCTTTTGTTGGACGATTGTAATTTTGAGAATCTTTATCTCCATCTATCGATAATAAAAAACCAACATTGTTTTCTTTTAGCCATTTTAGGTTTTCAGATGTAAATAAAGTACCATTGGTTGTCATTCCAAAACTAACATTAATTTTTTGTTCTTTTACCCATTGAATTATTGGTTGAATTAGGGTTTTATATTCTAACATTGGCTCTCCACCAAAAAAACTAATTCTTTTTACATTACAAGTTTCTATTCCAAATTTAATGGCTTGTTTAAGTGTATCTAATTTCATTCTTTTTGGATTGTGTTCGGTAAAACAATATTTACATCGTAAATTACATTCATTTGTTAAATTTATTACCATATGCTTAATATTTTTTGGATTAAATGTATTCATATTTTTCCCTCCAATATTCGGTAATTTTAAAATCTGTCTGTCTAATTTTGCATTCTTCTGGCAATAGTTCATATTGTTGAATATAAGAAAAATAATTTGTATATGGGTGACAAATCCTATAACAAAAACACTGTTTACAATCATTTTTGTTTTGAGTATAAAAATTAGTATGTGAATAAGATGGACCGTGTTTCATTATCCATTTTTCTAAATGTTCCCATTGTATATTATTTACCACATTACCACAGCTTCTAATCAATCCTTGTTCTTTATATTGCATATTATTTTTATCTGTCCATGGAATAGAGCTATGAAAAGGTTTTTTAATAGAAATATTTCCTTGATAATCAATTCCAAGAATAATATCTCTATTTTCATCTATTGCTGTTGATGGAGTTTTATATAATTTTAAAAAGCTAAGTTCTTTTATTGTGTGTGTATTAAAAAAAGTTTGAAAAATATTCCATATCTCTTTCCAATCTTCACTAGAAAAATGAGAATATAAATTAAAATTAAAACGAGTCCAATTGTGTGGATATGAAGATAAAAAACAAAGACTGTCATATAGGTATGGTATTGTATTTTTATTTATAGTAAATGTAAAACATCTATCTTGTGTGTCTAATAAAGAAGCTCCTTGCAAAGTGTATTCAAAAGCTTTATTAATACCATTTTTATAATATTTTCTATTCATATTATTAGATTCTTCATTTCCATCTAAAGACATTAAAATTTTAATATTGTGTTTTTTACAAAACTCTACAATGTCGGTGGATAGCAACAAGCCATTTGTTAAAATTTGAAACACTATATGATATTTTTGGTTATCATTATTTAATTGTTCAATGAATGGACGTATTAAATTATTAAACTCTAACAAAGGCTCTTTGGTAGCAAAAATAATACACAAAATATTGTCTGGATATTGAGTAAATGTTTTTTGTTGCAATTTTTTACAAAACGCATAAGAAGCTTGTAAGATTTCAAAAGTCATTTTCTTTTTTATTTCTGCTAACTGCTCACCTTTTGTTTTTCGCACCCAACAATAATCACATTGATAAGGACAAGTGTTATTTATATTTAAAAACACGTTTTTAATTGGTGAAATCATTGATCGTAAAACCCTTCCTTTCTAATTCCATATAAACTTCTTTTAATAATAAACAATAAATTGAAAAATCATTTACTGTTGTATCTGGACGATAACCATTATTTACCCAGCAATTTGTGCAATAAGAATATTTTGGTACACAAAACTTGCCATCTATTAAATCTTGTGTAGATAAATCCTCACTAGTAATTATATAGTTTTGTTTTTGTGAATCCCATTCGGCAAATTCTCTATAGCTATTTAAATGAGTTTTAACTCTAATTTTTTTATGATTAATCGCAAAAGAATAATGTAAATTATTATTGTAATTTTTAAAGGGTTCGTTAATAGTGGTCCATAATTTTTGTTTTTCTTTACTGCGACTTGCAAAATCTATTGCTATTTTTTTAAATTCTTTTTCAATTTCTTGAATTTGAGAAATATAATTTGAATATTTAACATCAAATAAAAAATTAAAATAATTATTATTTTCCATATGATACAGATAAGTATCGTATATGTGTATAATAGAATCTTCATTAAAAGTAGAAACTACTAATAAATTTATATTATTTTCTTTTGCTAATTTTACTTTATAATCTACAAGTTCAAAAATACTTTTATTGTTTTTGGACATTCTATTAATGTCTTGAATATGTTTTGGACCATCTAATGAAATTAATAAATTAACATTATGTTGTTTAAAAAAATCCAAATGTGATTGATTTAATAAAATTCCATTAGAATGTACTGACCAATGAAACGTTGAATACTATTCTATTGTTGGTTTAACCACATTTTCATAACATAAAAAAACATCTGAAGAATTGAATCTTCCATAAATTTTACTTGGTTCTTTTACTTTATTTAATATAGTATTTATTGATTGTTGAATTTGTTGCATATTTAAATCTATATATCGTCTTGTTCCATTAGTTGGTGGTATATATATAGAACCCAAGCAATATTTACAATTTAAAGTACATTTCATAGTTGGGTTAAAAGATAAATAAATTTTCTCATTCACACTTTTTCCTCCTTTTTCTCTGGCAGGACGGCCCCGACTCGAACGGGGAGTCCCAGTTTTGGAGACTGGTGGTTTACCATTAACCGACCGCCCTTGGGGTGACCAATGGGGATCAAACCCATAACCTTCGCGGCCACAACGCGACGCTCTAATCAATTGAGCTATGGTCACCTGGTGCTTGCGGATGGGATCGAACCATCGTGCTTCGGATTTTCAGTCCGACGCTTGAACCAGCTCAGCTACACAAGCATATTGGCACCCCAAACTGGACTCGAACCAGTGACCTACTGCTTAGAAGGCAGTTGCTGCTATCCATCTGAGCTATCGGGGCATATGATTCACTGTGTGCGCTTAAGTCGCTTTAGACCGAATACGCGTCAATCCGGGCAAAGGGCACAGCTACTCTACTCCTTTGTGGAGCAGAAGGTGAGAGTCGAACTCACTAACGAGGGATTTGTAGTCCCTTACTCGGCCGACGAGCATCTTCTGCACATGGAGGAGGGAGTGGGATTTGAACCCACGGGCGGCTCAACACCGCCGCTTGTTTTCAAGACAAGTCCGTTAAACCGGGCTCCGGCATCCCTCCATATTACAAGACGGTTTATATAGATAAATTTGATTTTCAGTCAAACGCGTAAACCATTCCGCCAATTTGCAAATGCTGCAAACACAGGATTTGAACCTGCAACCTCTATTAAGAGAATTTGCTGTAACCGTCTTTATTATTTAATTATTTTAAAATGTCTTTTAAATCTTCTAATGCTTTATCATATTGATCTACTGAATCTATATAATATTGCTTCATTTTATCGAATTTTCTTTGTGCTTTATCTGCTTCTTTTGCTGCTTCCATATATTTGGTTGCCGCATTGCGAACTTTTTTCTTCGCAACCTTTGCTTCACAACGCGCAACTGCCAACGATGTGCCAAATGATATATCAAATTCATCGCCTGGTGCGCATTTCGCTACGCCCTTGACATTATGACCGGCATAACGGCAAACGGCAATTACCTGTTTGTTTTTTGTATCGGTATAAATTTGATAATTTACACCATTAATTTTTGTCATTTTCATTTTAATTCACCTTTTTCTCTTGGAATATGGAGCTCATGACGGGACTTGAACCCGTGACCTCTTCCTTACCAAGGAAGTGCTCTACCTACTGAGCTACATCAGCATATTATGAAGGTAAGATTTGAACTTACATATGTGGGTTAATGTGCTGACAATTCCCACCCCATGGCCTTATCCTTAGGTCAGCTTGTATTGGACTCCGCCCGTGCGCTCTCCCTGTTGAGCTACTTCATAAATATTATCTTTTTATTATATAAATATTATAACATATTTTTTTAAAAATGTCAAATTTTTATTTTGCTGTTGGTTCAGGTAGATTACCCCAGATAGTAAGTTCTTCAACGCAATCGCATTGAATAGGATCTTTTTGAATAGAACCCATTACATGCCAACTACCTTTACTATCCATCATCCAACTTTCGCCAGTAGTAATAACATAAGCGGTACTACCAATTTGACAACGCGGTATTGTAGATAATTCACTTTCTTCTTCTACAAACCATTTCTACATATCGTAGTTAATTTTGTTTCCTTGACCATATTTAATAATCATATTATTCCTCCTTTTGGGTTTTACCCAATAAATTTGAAATTTTATATGACTATATTAATTTTATTCGCCCACCCAAAAGAATTCAGTATGACTACCTACATCATACATTGTGCCACCATCTTCTTCCCAAGAGCGAAAATAATGGATTTTAAAATTTGGATTTAAAGAATGTGTATATTCTTGAATATAACCCGGTGCCGTTTCCGGGTCAATGTTCTCTCGAACTAGTCTCTTCTCTCCATTGGACCGGATAAAATATAGATTCATTCAATAGAACCTCCAATATTTATATTTAGTTTTTTTATCATATCATCGGTATTACAAACACTACTACCTTCAATTCGATATGGGTTACCTGTGCCGTTTGTGTTATGTGGCGGAATATAGTCTGGGTCTTGAAGCGGTGGGTGTCCAATATCAAAATATATCGGTTTGGTCTCTACGGACGGTTTACCTGCCGCGGCAAGTGCCTGTGTTTTTAGACAGCATTGATTTCTTTCTTCATCCCATAAACCACATTTTTCTTCCATACAATATACACTGCCAATAGAAATCTGATATGACATTATAGGACAACATTTAATCATAATATTCCTCCTCTGCTAATTCTAATGCTATTGCAAATTTCATAATTTCATACTGAACTTTTTTAAGTATTTTATCGGTTTCTTCATTATATCCTTCTGGATAATATGCTAATCCTTCCTCGCATACCATTTCGATAGTTGCCAAAGCGGTATTTGCGGCACAACGCGCTTCTTCAAGGGATAACAAGCCATTATCTTCTTTAACCGCTCTTAATCTTTTGGCTCTATTAGGATTAGGAACTAAACATTTTTCATAACTTTCTCCTGCGATATATCTGGCTAAATATTCTTCTACACGCATTAAGTGATGTAATTGTTTGCTATCATAACCATATTTTTCAATAATATCTACTTTGCTCGGGTATTTATGCTCCATAGCGTGATATTTTTCCATAGCAATACCTTTCATAGACTTAATTGCTCTATGAATATCGTAATGTGCTATATCTTCTTTGTGTTCTACCAACATATTCCACCATTTGGCATATTGCGGATTCACAATTCTATATGGTGTAAATAAAATTTCAAGGAAATTTAAATTCTGTTTTCTAAAAGTTTCGATATAAAGACGAATATCTTTTAAGTCAATATGTTCGTTATTTTCACGAACATGGGTAGTGCTTATAGGTTTTTTATTAAATGCAATATCTTCAAAAGTAGGAACTACGATTAATTTTGTATCAATATCCGATCCTTCGTAATCCAGTCCATAGTTCTGGCTACCCTGGACAAAAATCCCGACGATACGGGACTCGTCAATTAAAGTTTTTGCTTCTTCATAATGTTCTTCTAATCGATTCATAATCCATGCGTCATTGTGAAAATTTGCCATTTATATCAATCCTCCTTAATCGTTAAATTTTGATATTCTTCTATCATATCCTCTCGCATATCTTCAATCCAACTCTTATGCGTATGGCACCAAAATCTATTGCCATCAAGGTCTTCAACTATAATCGCCATGCAAGGGTCGTCAAGACTCCATCCATAAGGTGGCTCGGCAATTCCTACAATAGTCCATTTTTCTTCATTTAGATTTTTACACATTCTATAAAAATCGCCTTCGACCCAGCCATTATACATTTCATGTTCGCCCTCAATATAACAATCATTATATAAACCATAAAGATTTAATTGATTGGCATTTTTATATTCTTCTCTTTCAAATTCGGCCTTGGTATATTCTGCTTCTTCTTTCCAAGTCATAGGTCTTTTTAATTCAATAATATTTTCAATTACATTGTTAGGATTATTATATGACCAACCAATGCCGTTGCCTTTATAAGTTACGCTCGGACCGTGCATAACTGTGCGGTCACCCTCACGGCAAATTGCCCAATCATACTTAAAATCAATTTCTGCTTCCGCTACTGGAACTGTTTTATCTGGCCACATCTATTTCAATCCCCTTTTCTTTAAGATTTTCTATACATTCTTTTAAATATTCGTCATTATGCTCTGGATATATTGGATAATTATGATTTTCTGCGGCATCTAAAAAGCCTAACATTGTAGCGTGATCACACCATAATACTTCTTCGCCAAGTGTGGAACCACGGTAATCTACTTCATACCATATTTCATTAGGACTATAACCGCGTTCTTTCATTTCGTTCATAATCAAGTAATGATATGCGACCAAACGGGCTGGTGAATGGGTAAATACGTAGTTTACTACTGAATGATTTCTGCCCCAACCCTTGCCTCGAAGCGCGCAACATTCGCGGTGCTGTCCGAGCAATTGCTGGCGCGGCAAATCCTTTATAAGTGATTGATGCCATAATCTCATATTAATTTTCCCCCTTTAAATCTAACCATATTCCATTTGGTGCTTCTACATAATTACCTTCTGCATCATAATATCCTTTTGAATAATCATAAAACATAATAGGTAAATGATATTTTTTTAATTTTTCAATATCTTCTTTTGATGTTTTGATAGATGTCACCAAGTAAGTATCATTTATTAACATTTTTATCACCTTTTTCTTTTTATTACATATATATTATAACATATTTTTTAAAAAAAATCAAATAAAAAGAAAAAACGAGACAGTATAAACTGTCTCGTTTGATTTATTATTCTTCAACGATTTCTTCTTCAGATTGTATTAAGGCAAAATATTCTTCTTCTGGAATTTCATAAAAATCCGCTGGATCTAAATAAGAAGGTAAGTAAATAGTACGACCATATATTTTTCCATTAGTCAAAATATTGCCTTCTGTAGCACGTAATACTATGTTATCCATATTAATCCTCCTTAATTATATTAATTTTACTACCCAACCCAAGTTGTTTGTTGCCTAGCCTACATAACTGTCCCATAAGTGATATATAGGTGTATCAAAACTATCATATTCCCACCAATCTTCAACATTATCATAAGCCATTTGTGAAAAAGTTAATACACCATTAGTTGTTTTTCCTAGATGTTGTAAAATACTTATCATACTGTCTTTTGAAAGTTTTACACAATCTCTTAAATCAATACTTTGATTAATTTTTCCCTCAATTGACAAAGAAGTGAGGGCACTACAACCTTTAAAAGTACTCCATTTTACTGTTTCAGTGTTGTCATCATATTGTACAAAGGTTTGACCTCCATTAGGATTAAGTTTAAGTTCGCTAATTGTAGTTAAAGCACTACAATTATTAAATATTGATTTTAAAGTTGTAATTTTAGAATTTGAGAAATCTATGGTTGGTAATATTTCTAATTGAGAACATGATGCAAAAACCGAATCAACAGTGCCGTTAGCGGGTGCAACACCAGAAAAATCTACATCACCTTCATCTAATTTTGTAATTCTTGAACTCTAAAACATCCAATTAGCAGATGTTGGTCGAATAGGTAATTTTTCTTGTGGAGGATTAAATGTGGTATTATTCCACCCTGGTCCATAAAAACCATTGGTGTAATTAGTACGTTCTATTTCTGTTCCGTTTTTGTTATAGTCTTTAGTAAAATTATCCCAAAAATCATTATAATACTGATCGCTACCACCGCCGCCTCCAGCAGCTTTGCCTGCTTCATAAATTTCTCTTTGTTTATCACCAATTGCTTTTAATCTATCAGCAATACTATTACTCATTAGTTATTACCCCCAATCAATTCATTTTGAATATTTTCAATATAAGTAAGGGCTGTATCAATATTTCCTAATTGTTTTTTAAAGATATCTAATGTGTGATATAGGCTTGTTCCGTGGTCGCTATTATAACCATCATATTCATCAGTAAGTGAAAGTTCATCGCCTTCAATTATAACATCACCCTAAAACCACGCATTACCACTATAATCAAGAGTATAGGCATTACTTCGATTGTCTTTATCACCGCCATTACCAGCAATATGAATATATTCATTATCAACATCTTCGATATTAAATTTACCTTCGACATGTTGATAATCAGATCCAGCTATTGTGCCATATCCTTCTGCCGATGAACCCGTTCCATTTGCTTGTGTATTTAATCCACTAGCCTTTGAATAGTTGCCATTTGCCTAATTGGTACTTCCACTGGTAAAAGAAAATTCTCCATTTGCTTGTGTTTTTTCACCAGTTGCAAAAGAACCTCTACCATTTGCTTTTGTTTTATCGTTGGCCGCGAATGATTCGTTACCATTAGCCTCAGTAGTATAGTTTATCGCAAAGCCACGTTCGCCTCTCGCAATAGATTTATTACCTGCCGAAAATGATGCGTATCCAAGAGCTTGTGTCTCGTTTCCTGTTGCTGTTGCTGTTAATCCAGCGGTTGATTTATAACCATCAGCATATTGTGAAAATATATCTAGATCATCAACTACTTCAAAAGCACCAATTGTTCCACCATTCACTATTAAAGCCAAAGTGATAGAATGGTCATTATTTGTTATATTGTCAATATTGGCTTGCACATTGATATAATCGCCTAATTTATCAAATTTCGTATCTTTTGCACTTCCTTGTAATACTATAGTATTGTCGTCATCAAGTCCTTGGATAGTGCCTCTTAAAAGTCGTTTTTTAGAGGTTCCATTAGTATCATAACCAAAAATATTAAAAGGCATACCTGCTGTAATTTTATCATCAGTGTCTTCTATGACAACGGTTAGTGTCTATATACCATTTTCATTTGTATAACCACGAAAACTTGCAAGACGATATCCTCGTATTTTTCCTTCTGTACCATTACCTTCAAGATGAGAACCTTGAATATTAGTGGTGTTAATTGAGCCTTCACCACCACCACCAATTGCGCCTTCACTGGCAATTAATTTTCCATCTTTGGTTACTACTAAGGCATTGCTGCGATTATCTTCGTCGTCACCATTACCAATAATAAACAAAGCGTCTTCATAATCTTCATTATATTGGCCGATAATAGTTGCTCCATCTTTAGTTGCTTCTGAAATAAGACCTTGACCTGATACTAATTTGTTTCTTCCTGAAATTGTGTTGCCTTCACCGAATGCTACTGACTAATCACTGATTTCATCAATCTAATTATTTATACCGGTTGTAAAACTATATAAAGCTTTTAATTCGTTATTCGCTCCAAAATCAAATGCTTTTTTAACAGTAAGAGTAATGGTATAATCTTGACTATCATCACTGGGCATTCTATTTTGTTCGCCAGAAAATTGACACCAAATTGTTTTTTTATTAGAATCAATTTTAGTAATGTTAATCGGATATATGGTTGTATTACCTCTATATTCAATATGTAGATTATAAGTTTCAATTGTAGAAAATCTATTAATATCTACATTATTATTACTTATAGGGATTAATGGATATATCCATTTTTCATTGCTAGTATCAATACTTTGTGTTTCATCGATTTTAAAAATACCTAAATTTATATCAACTTCTTTTAATCTATCAACAAAACTATCTTCCTTTAAATTGTTAATTTCTTGAGTAATTGCTGTGAACTTAGGTAATATCTCTGTAGCGATTTTGTTGTTTGTTGTAGCAATTGCTTGATTAGCGGCATTAATTTTTTCTCTACCACTAATATCAATTGCAGTAGCATATGGTAATGAATTCCAATCATGTTCTCCATCACCAATCTTATAAGCATTATTGACAACACCAGTTTCTATTGTGCCATCAGATAAAGTTACTGATGCTGCATCAGTATCTGTGATAAATCCTATTTCTTTTTCAAGTAAGACTGGATGAGTGTCGCGCCATGCTGTTGCTGTATCTGCTTTT
>JAEIGA010003929.1_pt1 | contig 23100 bp, 37 predicted proteins | sample 9270691 | NCBI WGS metagenome assembly JAEIGA01 (sample SAMN17057246, study PRJNA624740) | gut metagenome | biome: biome; isolation source: fecal sample | host: Bos grunniens | place: China: Xizang | collected 2019 | reverse complement strand
TCATTAGGTGTAATAGGAATTTCTAAGAATTCTGCGCCCTCTACAAATCCATTAACACCAATTGTTACAAACTGCTTTTCAAGTGAAATATACCCTGCATCATACACAGGAAGGAGTTTTGCATTAAAATTATCTTTCATGATTTCATTGAATGCTTTCAAATAGCAATGTACTTTTTCAACTTGCTCTGTTACTGCTTCGGAAATATCCCTGCCAGCCTTGGTTGCGTCCTGGACCAATCTGTTGATATTAATAGTAATAACACCCTTTGAACCTGTTGATACTCCGCCAGCGCCAAGTGTAAATGAAAATGTATTATCCTGAAGTTCGTTACGAAGTCTGCAACAACTTGCAAGAGAATCAACACTGCCACTTCTATATGTAAAAAACGAATGTCCCTCAGAATACATTTCTGCCGCAAAGTTAAACCATTCATCATCAACATACGACTTGCCATCATCAAGAAGATTCATAGTTTCAACAGGGAATGTCAACGGCTTCTTAAGTCTTTCTACATTAAACCACTTCATAAATCTCTTCTGTAGCCAGCTTACACTCTCCCACTGAGGCTCCGTGTCGTCTGGGAAGATAAATTCGTGGAAAATTCCATCGAAATAATTCTTATCGAAATAGGCAATATTCCAGAACACTGCTTGGTATCCTCTTGCTGCAGCAGGTTGATTAATAGAATAAACTACTTGACCAAACTTATCTGTAATTACTTTGTCTATAGTCTTAGGTTTACTTCCAAGAGTAACTATCTTATCTGCATTAAGATAATAATCATCTCCATATTCTTTTCTAATAAAATAATCAAGATATGTTAGAAACTCAGGTGTTGATACTGCTCCTGCGAATTGTGATGCAATAGCAAACACTAAATTAATGAATGAACCGCAAAATGAATCTAAATTCTGAGGCGGTTCAGATAATCCACCGATTGACTTAAGTCCTTCAAACAAGAACGGATACATTGTAATACTTACACAGTATGGCATTACAGATGTTTCGTCATGCTTATAAATCTCGTGTGTTTCGAGCTGTCTGATATATTCATCAGCCATCTCTTCGCCAAACATCTCAGAAATCTTATTCCACATCAATAGTCTATTAGTTCCAATCAAATCTCTCTTTGGTAGTTCGCCTTGCATTGTTGCAATATTTTTGTTTTCAACATTGGCATTTGCATCTACTTCGCTACCACTCGATGCATTACTTGCTTTCTTGTACTTATTAATAAAGTTTACATATTTTGAATAACTACTATACTTAGCCATTGTTTTGCTCCTTCACCCAGTTAATTGCTTCTCTAAACCCCATAACAACACCATCCACCTCAAGTTTTGGTGCTTCTTGGAATCCTTTTGCTTTCATTACTTCAATGTCGTTTACCGTTTCATATTGAATTCCCTTTTGGTCTAGCTTCATTTTCAACATTTTACAGTTAGGACATCCATGTTCGTACAAAATTACTTTTTCCATTTTTCATTCTTCCTTTCTATTTCGCTAATAATATTAATCACATAATCCCAAGAATTAACTCGATAAAAATTATGAATTAAACTCTCATCTACAGTTTGATTCCAAGGATAATTAAAACAAATTTTGTTTGCAGAACTATTAATAAAATGTTCTAAACAATCATCTATTAACACATCTACATTTAACAGTTCTTTCTTGTGCAACTTAACAACATTCTTTTTTGGAATGAACGGAAAGAATTTTTCAATCAATTCTTCCTTCCAGACCAAGTTTTTTGAATCTGTAGCGGTCACTATCAAAATTTCATGCCCCATAGCCATTAGTCCTTTTAGCACTTCTCGACTTGCTTTTATAGGCCAAAGACCGTCATAAAGAGTCTTTTCGTTAAAATAACTAATAAGTTCATCAGCTACATCACTGTCGAGGCAACTATGAAATTTGTATGTCGTAATATCTGACATTGAAATGTTAGTTTTGTGCCTCAGATTATACATATCAACCACTACTTCTGTTGTTGGGAACAAGATGTTATCAAAGTCTACTCCTATAATCATTTTGTATCATCCTCCTGATGGTTTTGCCAAACACCTTCTACTGCAGAGATCCATCTAAGCACTGAGTAAGCCCTTGCTCCATCAACATTAGATATTGCATAATCAAAGTCTGCATTCTTTTGCATTTCCCTAAACTGCTCTTTTTCTGCAAACGAACGTGTTCTAAACTTAGTCTTATCATCTTTGCGTTTATTAAGCGCACGCTCTTCTCTAACATCATCTGGAGTGTTAATAAACACAGTTACCAAACGTAGACCGGGAATATCAAGTTCTCTAAGTTTCTTCAAGCCGAGATAATCAATTATGTAACAATCTGCTTCATAAAGCTGGTCAATAGTTGCCCAGTACTTATAAGCACCTATTTGAGTAAATGCAGCAATTCTACCTTCTGTTTGCATTTGCTCGTAATCCTCTTCGGTTGCAAAGATATGAGTATCTCCCTCGTTAACTCTGCGCTCTCTTGTGGTGTAACTAATTAGTTGTTTTAAGCCAGTACGTTCACAAAGCTTGTTAGTTAAAAAATCTTTGCCTGAGGCGGTTTTACCCAAGATACACAATAATACATGTTCCTTATTCTCCATCACTCTCACCGTCCAAACATATCTCCTTAAAATAAGGAAGAGTTTCAATCCAATCACACATTGTGTGCCACTCAGCAAGCTTATGATTGCGTCTTGCGTAGTAAATGTTTATAAGGGTTTCATAGTTGAAGGTGCAGGTTCTCATTTGGTTATAACTTGATGGGAGAAGTTGAATCATATCGTGCCAATATGACTTATCCTTAGTTTCGATAAACCTCTGTCTTGCCAGCTCCAAATACTTGATAACCTCGTCAAGCACGAGCAAGGCACCCTCACTCATTCTGTCACAGCTAAAATCCTCTCTTTCAAATTGCTTAGAGTGAATTTTGTGCATCGTTGAACATGAATTTGCAACAGTGGCAACCTTGTATGTATCGTATTCCTTCCACCAATATAACGGTGCTGTAATATCTACGCTTACAAAAATCTGTCTTAAAAATTTTCTATGGTCGCTACCTGCCTTGACAAGTCTTCTCGCAAGAGAAAGGTCGTTTGGACCAAGAACGAATTTAAACTCATCATTAGGATTGATAATACTTGGGTCTTCTACAAACTCCCAACTACTATCCATTCGATCCCAACTATTCATAGGATTGCGAGCGCCACGAATAGCATTTTCAAAATTCATTACTTCTGTTTTTTCTAATTTAATCATACGCTACCTCAATTCTCCCACAGTTCAATCTCATAATGATCCAAAACACATTCCACAGAACAAAAACGATAACCATCTTTGTCTACATACATTTTAGCGTCATCACCTGTGATTTCTCGACCACATTCTTCGCAGTAGCCAAGCACCCTAACTTCTTCTTCAGCCCACATTACTTTTGGTCTCCTTCCATATAGAATTTCTTTTTCTCATAAAGGATTCCACCAATCGGATTATCATCAATTGCATCCTGAGGAAGCAGACGTTGACTTCTTGGCATATCCTTGTATGCTTCAGACATTACACTGTCCCATTGTGGTTTTGTTAGTTCGCACATTACTTTGTCACCATAAACAGGAGCACAATAAGGTAGAAAAGCGTGATCTTGATGATTAAACTCATATCTACGCTTTCTAATGCGTTCAACAAGAGCTCTTTTTCTATCTTCGGTAAAATTTACTACTGGGCAAACCCCAGAGTAACAACTTGCCCATCCAATTACGGTTTGACTCATAACTCATTGCCCTCCGCCACATTATCCTGTTTCTCCAAATCACTTTGTTGTGTTAATCTAACAGAAACAATCTTGATGATATCATCCATACATCTTTGATAATCTCTAAGACTCGGCTTCGCTCCAGTCTTCTTTTTAAGATGTTTTTGAATTGTGCCATATATGGCAGCACTAATGTAATCCGCACCCATTCTTAATCCATCCTTACGCGTAGACTCGTACCATTTTTCTATGGTAAATCTGAGTGTTTCTTCACTTGTATTTTTAATCTCTTCGATTACTTCTTGAACTTTAATTTTTTCTGACATAAATTTATCCCTTTCTTAATCATTTTGTACTGTATTTTCTAATAGCTCTATTGGCACCGGCAAGCCCTTTTCTGCACAAAATTCTATAACATTCTCGATAGTTATATCTGCCACTTTTGCCATCTTCTTTTGGTATACAACCTTCGTGCCATAACGCTTGAGCCACTTTTTCTTAATTCTACGCTTCTTATGAGTGCGTGCCTGTACGAGCTTGGGAACTTCAACCTCTTTTAAAGTTGCATACCTATCAATGTCTTTCAACATCTCTTGAGCAATCTCTTGCAACGTCATATATTGCCTCCTTTCTAATCATTTTGCACTGTATTTATTATACTATAATAATTTTAATTGTCAATACAACGACGCATCAGTTTACAATTCATTTACAATTTTCCTCCATGAGTGTTTTAAGCTCTTCAAGAACACCCTCTACACTACCTCTTGAGGTGATATGTTTACGATTAATATAAATATCATATACACCATCCCCCCTCAGTTTGATTTCAACTTTAAATTTTGTCTTGTTGTTCATATGTTTTTGTCTCCTTAATATAATTTTCCATCTCGCTAATTAAATCAATAACACCTTTAAAATCTGTTGTTAAGTTATTAAATTCGAGTTTTTGAAAATAATTGTACTTATTTTCGTATTGAGCTTTCTTTTCTGCAAGATATTCAAGTGTCATACTATTCGCCTCTACATAATTCCATAAATTTATGTTCGGTTTTTTTCTTTAAAATATCCCATGTTGGCTGGATTAAAAATTCATACTCTTCCATCTTTCTTTGCATTACACCCTCTGCAAAATTTTTAAAATCAGCCATATCTACCATCAGTACGCCTGTATAGGCGCTTACAATTAATTTTTCTAGTTTGGTCATTTTAATCTCCCCGCAACCATTTTGTATTGTTAATCTTCTTCGCCAAGTTCACAGCCATAATAGCAGTTTTCACAAAACCGCTTGTCATTAAAGGTCTTAATGTAATCTCCTGTGATGTATTCGTCGCAGCAATCGCATTTATATGCTTTTACAAGCGCTTCACCACATTTGGGACAAGCATAAAACATTTCGTAGTGGCCGTAACCCAGGCCATGTGGTTCTTTTATGCGTACAGGTTCATCGCATACATGACTACATTCAATACATACAAACATTTTTTATCTCCTTTCTAATCATTTTGTTGTGTATTTATTATATATCCAAACGCTTTAATTGTCAACATACTTTTGTAATTGTTTACAATTAGTTAACAAATAAAGGCATAGCCTAAGCTACGCCCTATAATTTAGTGGTATAAGTTAAACAGATCCATCCGATTTGACTCTTTAAACGCCCCCAAACATCATTACCAACAACTCTTTCTTCTACTATAGTATAAACCTCATTCTTTTTGACTGTAGTTACAATATTATGGTTTGTGCTTGGACCCTTTCTGACATTTAAGACGTCAGTCGTCACTCTAACTAAATATCTTGTTTGCACACTTAAGAATGATTCGACCAACCTTCTAAAATCATTCATAGTTTTACCGTGCTTCTTAAACCAATGCTCTGGATCTGCGTGATTTGACGCATAACCCTTTTTGTATGCCTCGCAATGTCCAACTATCGTCGCTGGGTGCAAATTAAATTGTTTGCAAAGCATTGCACAGTATTCAGCAGCAGTGCTAAATACGGCATTAAAATAAGTCTCGTTCGTTAGATCGTCTTCACAAATCTCTATCTGAATATGCCCTGTTGGATTGTAATTGTAGCTTCCGTGTTTTCCTCTACCACACCCCCAACAAGCATAATTGTAAGGCAGAATATTTGCCACTCTAACCTGATTATATTTGTCATATCCGATAAAACTATGTACACATTGTTCTCCTATCTTACTTGACGGATTGTTCCAGTGATTGTTATACCAATTCTTGCCACACTCGGATGGACAGTCTACATATCTCTTTAAGTTTGGATTATTTGCTCCTGTGCTATGTAACACGATACCAACTGGCGTCATTGGCTGTTTGATAACATAACAGTCATTCTTAGTAGCATAAGCCGTAATAATATTCATAAAAAAATCAACTCCCTTTATAATCATTTTGTATTGTAACAAATCTAATTATACAGGGAGTTTTTTCTTTTGTCAATTATTTTCTATCGTTCTTAACTTTCTTTCAAGCTTACGAATGATATTCTTGTTCTCAGCCTGGCGTGACTGAAGCAACGCAATGCGATTCATAATGGCAATTCTCTTAGCTTCCATTTTATTTTCTCCTTTCAGTTCTTTTTGTCTGCAAATAACCACGGATAACAATCTGCTTTTGTCAACCATGATATTCCAAAGAATGTTAAGGCGATAGCTTCAACTACCCATACTCCACCCCACCAGTCAAAAATACTGATTGGTATAATAGCGAGAAATGAAACTACCATTCCTATGCCACACACACGAAAAATGATATTTCTTTTCTTTTTGTTCTCGGTCATAATACCACCTGTTTTGGTAAACAAGAATATTGAATTGTACGCGAGCAACATAAAGAACCCGATTGCACAAATAGTGTGTATTATTCCACTCGCCGATGGGATTAACTGAAATGTTCCCACTTTATCAAGTGTATCAAGATCAAGCCATCTTTCAATTAAATCTTTTGTTCCACAAGAAAACAAACATATGCCAAGAGCAAAGAAACCTGCAACAGAACAAATGATATCATCTTGATTATCATATCCCTTGTAACTAAATAATAACAATCCTGCCGAGCCAAGGATAATCATAAACGGTGTTATGCAGGTTGGAATATAGTATGTAGCCGAAATAGAATCTGGAAAACCATATCCATAAATTGCACTCATCAATAAAACTATCCAAGGCAGTAACATACCCAGCCAACCAATGGTGCATCTTAATCTAGTTGTATTAATCATAAAATCAATCCTTTCTTTTAGTGTATAAAAATATATAAAAATGAAAGAATTCTATACAATGAATTCCTTCTATCTGTCTCGCCCTCATCAAGATCAACTGAGCACGTTCTTTCTGGCTGATAGTCTAGTGTGTGTAGAAGATTGTGTGCCCGCCACTCGTACAACCACTGTTTTTCAGTGCGATTATAAGTGTAGCCAAAATTAACCAGGGCATAATCTCTTGCCTTTACGATAATTTCTTTCATTCCACTCTTTTTGGTAATACGATAAGAGTCTTTGATATGCACATTAGTTGGTGTAATTGTGCAGTCGGCATAGTTGCCGTTAGACGTGGTGATAATTGTTGTTTTCATATTTTTCTCCTTTTAAATTACATCAAGCGTTGTATGTGATTCATCCTTTTGTTTGTCTCTCCAAAGATACCCATAGGCACTTTTCCGTTCACCCTTACACACCTTTCCAATATGAGTTTCTGCGTTTTTATTATGAGGATTGATATATTTGCTAGCTTCACTACGTGACGAAAACTCCATTAAAATCTCACCTGAATTTTTATCAATCATATAGCACGGTTTTGGCTGTATGGGAGGGACTGGTTTTTGCTTTGTAATGTCATTCCAGTTTTCATTAATCCATCCAATTTCCGAAGTATATTTAATAATATTGATTGTTGCTGGTAAATTATATTGACGACACCATCTACGAAGTTGTGTAGAGGATACATTAAAATAATTTGCTACCTGAGTGTAATTTTTAAATTCCCAAAGTTTCTTTTTTAATTCTTCTCTTTTTGGTGGAATTATTTTAGATTCCTTTTTTAATTCCTGTTTTTGCGCGCCATGTTTGGTTTCATAATTTCCAAAAGACAAAACAATACCCTTTTCTAACTTCTTTTTATTTTTTGTACCATATGTCTCTGATTGTCTATCACAGTTTGGACATACCCATCTTAAATTTTCTAAACGATTATCTTTGTTTGTACCGTTTATATGGTCTAATGTTAATGTAAGAGGACGTCCGTTCCAAAATGGAGGTATTCCGCATATAGCACACTTGTACGGCACTAATGCCTTTTCCTTAAAAGTTTTACGCAATTTACTTTGACTAACCTTGGAATTTTCACAAAAAATCTCTTCATCTGTCCAGTCTCTTTTTGCTTGGCGATAAGTAAAATGATTTGTTGGAATTCCATAATATTCAAGTCTGCTCTTAACTGTATCTTGATTTCTTCCATTCTTTGTGCTATATCCGAGTTTCAATATAACTTCGGCATATGAAAAACTATTAGACACTATTTTTTCTAGTTCTTCTTTGCTATATTTATTAATTAAACTACTCATAATCTCTTCTCTTTTGTTAATTATTTTTGGCAGGACATCAGGGTTACGCTCCCCATCTATCAGCTTCAAAGGCTGTCTTGCTACTATTACAACAATGTCCTATATTTATATTAACACCCCTTGTACTTCGGGATGCCTGAGTAATTTTAACTCACTGTGGTAGGAAAGCCCACTCGAATATCTATTGTGCTATAATATGACAAGCCTTATCTGACTTTAGGCTTTTAATTGAGGCTAACGGATAAGTATTGGATATACTTACTGCTCTGAGTCATATGCATCTAACTCTTGGCTCCGTTCCAATCAGTGCCTCGGTGCAAAATGTTGGGCTCGAACCAACAAACGCCAGCTTTTTATTGCCGGTGCTTTTCCAATTAAGCTAATTTTGCAGATCTCCAACAACCGCCAATGATTAGTAGCGATACGGTATTTTTTAGATGCTCCGCAGCCTCAAATATGTGACGACTCGACCATTTATCAACCGCATATCGGTGAGCGGCAATCTTTGTTGTTGGCTTTATAAACATCATAGCGAATGCAGTTATTCCCATCCTTTGTGGTAGTAGTACTCCCATTGCACTAGGTTTGGGTTTCTGTGCGGCAACACACCATTTGCTCACTCTATGATATTTAGTTTTTGTTGGGCATTCAACCTCTCAACTTACCGTACCCTTCCATTTCAATGGTGGTTCGCGACGCCACTCTAGACGGACTAGTTTACATTTAACCCTGAGTGTTGGGTACCCAACTTAACTTCCTTATTACGGTCAAGGGAAACCGCTTTGTCACCGTTTATCTTACACGGGCAGAATTGTTGCAATAGGTTGGACTCGAACCAACATGTCTACCATAGACCAAGGAGGACTCGAACCTCTCTGGGCAATTATCCCACTGTACCATTTCAGTTTACTATTGCAGATCTCCCACACTTGACGCTAACAGACTCCTACTGACCAGTGGGCTACGGCTATGACATTACTTCATTCTGCTTCGAAGGGGCATTTGATATCCGCATTTCCTTACGGGTAAGAACTTCTTCCATGCATTGCAATTACACTTCTTTTAAGACTCAAGTCCGATACTAGGTTAGCTACCTAGTCGCTTCTTGCTCCCATTCTTACTTGCGTTCCATTATCGTTCAACGCTATTCGACACGGTTGTTAGTATTTTGTACTAGCAGATCTTAACAACTTATCATACTGCCCTGGAGTAGGATAGGAGATTCGAACTCCCACAGCCAGTTCGGAAGACTGGAATGCTAGCCGTTAAACATCAATCCTACAGATCTCCAACAAAAGCAGTTTGTTGGCACTGTCGCTTTAGCGTGCGAAATGGTCAGTACAGTAACCATTCTTCGCCTTGTCATCGGCATTCTATCTCTATAACCTACTGCACTAGGGACTGGTGTCTCCGAGTGGGTTCGAACCACCGACACCCTGATTAAAAGTCAGGTGCTCTACCTTCTGAGCTACGGAGACATATACGGTGAGCATTTCCTCTCACCGTAGAGGGCTTTTCATCTCTTATAAGTCTACATTCTTATAGCCGTTTGACCTCTAAATAATAGAAAAAAATAGACATGGAAGCTTTATAAAAAGCGGCAACTTCTTAAGGTTTGCCAACCAAGAAGGAAGTTATATTAAATCATTTCGTACTGTATATTATACAATCCAAGGAAAAATAGAAGCTGTAATATCTGTATCACAATAACAGTAAATTTCGCGCCACTCCATGGCATAGAGGGAGCCAAGTAGCGACTTGGCATTCACACAGTGTCCAACATCATCCTTAAGTAACACTCTATCATTAATAGTAGAAACTTTATTAACAAACTTTTGTATATCCGTCATTGTATCAAGTCTAATTTTTTGCCTCATTACTTTCTCCTTTCGTTTCATTGTATCCTTATTTTACCATAATCATTTTGTTTTGTCAAGATGGCAAAGTGTACGAAATTTTATTGTGTTCTTCACACCATTTTGTGCATTCTGCATAAGAAGCGAACAACCACTCTTCTGGAACACGCACAGTAAATATATCTTGCTGGATTATATAATCAATGCATATTTTGTTAACGTCACCATCAATTAATATGTTTTCAACAATACCGGACGTGCTAATTGGGTAAAAGTCATAATAATGATCTGCAACATATACGGTATCACCTATATTGTATTTGGTGTTAATATTAATATCCATATTGGCCCCTTAGCCACTCTTTAAACTTTTTATACGTTCCAAACTTTTCCTTCCATTGTGCTACAATTTCAACAGGATTCAAATTAAATTTCTTGCAAACATATGTAATATATTCATTTTCGTACAATTTCTTTCTGCGCTTATTAAACTGCTTAACCTCTGCGAACACTTCATCTCTTGAAACACCATATTCTTTCAATAAATAAGCACTTAAATCGTACTCTGAGTATTCAATAAACTGACAAATAGGACACATACATTCTGGCACTTCGTAACCGCCTTCTGTTAGATATTCATCGAATAGAACTATATCATCTTCATTATCTAATTCATCTTTAGTATGATACTTAAGAAAATACTCTTTCTCAAGAATTAATTTAATCATTTCTTCTCGACTTGGCATCTCAAAGGCTTCATCCTGGCAAAATGTGTGCCCATTTACACATATATACATTTCGCACTCACTTAAACTTAAATCATAACCGCTTTCATTTCGTCCACAAATCTCGCAAATGTAGCTTGAACTACTACTATTAGTTACAAAATCTTTTCTAAATTTCATTATCCATTTCTCCCTTCGCCCTCTGCACAATCAATATCTGCAAAACCATTTTTTTCTGTAATCTCATCAATTGCATCATTCATATCAAAATCATAATCAAAAATATATTCCTCATCCTCATCGTCCCAGTCTGCATCGATCCAATCCTCGATGATAATATATTTATCATCTGGGTGCGCCGATAAAATCTTATCTGTTCCATAAAGAGTCGCACCAGCCCAGTCCGCTCCAAGTTCTCCCCAACGTATTTCGTGCTTGACATCACTTGAAGTTAAAATATTCAAATTATGCTTTTCAATAATCTTCTTTGCCTTTTCTTCATCTGCAATTCTTGCAAAGCAGATAATGTAGCTACTTGAACTACTATTCGTTACATAATCAGTTCTAATTTTCATTTTATTCATCCTCCAAAATCACAAAATTATCTGTATCATTTGCTAATTCACGAAGCATATTTACACAGTACTCGTCATTGTAATCTACATTTTTAAAAAGAATATTAAAACCTTTATCAAGATACTCAATAGCCTTTTTGTATCTTTCTGCCAAATATTTATCATCAGCAATAATCTCTTCTACCGTGGTTTGTCTCCATCCATAATTGCCAACAAATAACTTATCATATTCTTCTTTTGTGCGGGCCACCTCTCCTTCGGTAGTATCATTATCTCCCTCCGTAAAGAGAACTTTTTCAATTAATTGACCGTAATTTTTTAAAAATGGATATTTGCCTAGTGTTTCTTCATCAAATTCTGGTAGACTTCTATAGGCAATAACATAACTGCTACTTGAACTATTAGTCACAAAATCTGTGCGTACTTTCATATAAATCTTTCTCCTTTCTATTACATAAAACTATTTGTCTTCTTATAGGACATCCGCCTCTACATTCGCACTGTCTGCTACATCCCTTGCAAGAATTTCTAAAATGGTCACGGAAATCTTCAAACTGTTTGCTATTCCAAGCATTCTGCACAGTGTCATTTGAAATATCATATGCCCATCTCATATCCTGATTATCAAAACTACAAGGCAACATCTTCATATCAGAGGTAATATATGCAGACCATCTGCCTCCTTCACAAGTATCAAAGCTATCTTCATTAATATTAGAAGTCATATTGATAAGCGCCGGAACTGTGCAAGAGTCAAATCCAATCTTAAAATCAAACTGATGTGTATCAATGATACTGAAGAATTCCTTTACTCTTTCATCATCGATATTCAGCACATTGCTTTCTTGCCCTAGACCAACCGGCTTGTGAAGTAGAAAAATAATTGCATTTACACCCTTGGGAAAATCATTATTCTTAAGCCTTTCGATAGCTTCATCAATAGAGTTGTTGCCTAATACATAGTGAATATTTGTCTTAACGCCAGCATCTAAAAGCATTTGAATGGCTCTATAGGTATGTTCCTGACGGTACCAACTAATTGCCACTGCGCCACAGAGCTCTTTGCAAAGGTTTACAATTTCATCTGTGAAGCCCAAGCCAGAAGATGTAAAGTTCGGCACGATACCATTAGCTCTACAATATCTCAAAATCTTTTCAAAGTCTTCGTGCTGGTCCACATCTCCACGTCCACCGAGAGCAAATTGAAACGTCTTGCCCTTGCATTCATCAACAATACGCTTAAAGTTCTCAAAAGACATATTTGGGAATTTAGTCTTTAAGCCGTTCTGATAACACTGAACACCTGACTTGATACACAATCCACTTGCACCATGAACGCAATGACCCATTATACCGATATCAAGCAGTTCTGGAAACGAAGTCATAAATGGATCAACGCCGGTGTCTTTGCCATTTTCAATCACTCCACTTCTCATGTAGAAGCCCGTATCTGGATTAAACATAGATACAAACTTATTCTTTTTGTCAATCTTTTTTATCATATCTCTACTCTCCTATGTATAATGTTCCGTCAGCGTTAAGTCTTGGTGTTATTCCACCCATTCCGCCATAACCGTCTTTTCTATTGTAAACTATGTATTGAACTCCTGTTTCTTCATCAGTCCAGAGGTATATGTTATAATCCTTCGCTTGTCCATACTCAGGAGTGTTATCAGTTACAATGGGCGTAGTCGGCGTATTGCAACTGACTAAACATAAGAAAACAGCTAACACTATTAAAATACTTATAATTCTTTTCATTTCTTTTTCTCCTTATACAATAATACTTGCCCTACTAACTTCCCAGATAAAACCATTAGTATAGTATGTTGTTCCCGCATTAACACTGTCACTATGAATACCTGCCATAGATAGAAAGTCTTTAAGTGCCTCTTTGCTTAAAGCGAACATACGCACATCTTGATGTTGTCTTTTAACTTGATAGCAATTAAACTCAATATTAAGAATGTCCGTGTTGTCTTTAAGAACGCGTCCAATCTGTTCAATATCATTGTCGGCTATCATCCCGCCAAATACAATGGATGCTATCTTGCAATAATCTCGTACATTAAAAGCACGCTTAAATCTTTCAAAGAATAGCCTGGTGAATTCTTGTGGGCTGTCTACGACTGCCTGAGACTGGTCATTAAACGTAATAGTTGCTTTAAACATTTTGTACCTCCGAGTTAATCATTTTGAACTGTAACTATTATAGCATATATTTTCCAGTTGTCAATATAGTTTTGTTATCGTTTACATTTTGTTTACAATTATACCCCAAAGGGTGTGCCGATGGGGTATAATAGGTTATTCGATAGTATAGGAGGCGAGCCAGATATCTTCTCGGCTATAATCCTGTACCCAATTATCATTTTCATCCTTCTTCCAAGCAGGTTTCTTTGTGATTCTATAATCAATAATCATACCAGACGCAAGAGGATTGTTTTCATAGTCCTTCTTTTTGAGTTTTACACTAATGGTCTGACCATCATAAAGTCTATATAATGAGAGTTTAGGTGTATGTTTGGCGTTTATATCAAGGATTACTGCCTTGGTTGGCTTTGTAGGATCTATGAGGTCGATGTAGCCGAGATACTCCTTCTGAGCCTCAATTTGTGCTAAGATAGGCAAAGCTTGGTCCGGTACAAGGTTGCAGAGTTCTGATAACATTGCCGACATTCCTTCTTGCTCAAAGCGATACTGTTTTTCGGTTTCTGACTTAACATACTTGGTTATTATTTCGATAGGTAAGTCTAGTTTATCCTTTTTGAGAATTTTCTTGCCGTTGTATTTGTCATAAAGTTCGGCTATCTTTAGAAGTTTTAGACTTCCTCCAAACTCTGAAAAATAATTTAAACGAATTAGTAAATCAAGCTGTCTACTATTGCCCGGAAAAGCAGAAAGAAGGTCTGTGAAAGAATTAAACTTCTGGTCCTTGAGAGAGTAAAGTTGCTCTGACACATCGGCGTTCATAAACTTTACACTACTACAACCCTTATACAACGAATGTGTTTCTTTATCAACCGTATACTCCGCGCTAGAATGTCTAAACTTAATAGGATGAATGGTAATGTTCTTAATCTTTGCTAACTCCGTACCATAACGAATATCATCTTCGTTATTAGCGTTGTTTAAGTATGCTGCTATAAACTCTTCTGGGTAATAATATCGCATATAGGCACACAAATAACCAATCATAATATAACCAGTAGAATGATTAAATCCAAACTGATAATTACTTGAGTCTTCAATAATCTGTAGGAACTCTTTTGCCTCTTGTTCTGCTACATCTCTAGGCTTAGGAGACATCTTACAGTAACCCTCAAGAATTTCTGGCATTGCTGCTTCAAGTCTATCTTTCTGTTTACGACCAATAGCACGACGCACATTATCTGCATCGCCACCCGACAGACCACAAATATTCTGAAGAAATGCAATAGTATCCTCTTGGAAGACCAAAAATCCAAAGTTATCTTTAAGAAGATCGTCAATAATCTCAGATGGGTTATGGTTAATCTCGTGAGCAAGTAGTCGATCTCGGTATGACGCACCAGAAGGTCTTAGAGCTGCATTAACAAGCGACATGTCATTAATCTTGTGAGGAACAAACTCTTTAAGCATCTTAAATGCATAGTCGCCTTCAAATTGGAATATGCCGGCGGGCGCAGTAATCATATCTGCCCAAACATTCTGATCCTCCCAATTAATAGTATGTGACTTGGGGTATGGGATACCTGCAAGTTTACAAGTATCTTTAATAATCTCTACGTTCTTTAATCCAAGCAAGTCGTACTTAACAAGTGACACCTCGTGGATTTCTTCCATATTAATCATCATAATACGCTTGCCATCTTGCCAGAATGTACCGTAATTATCTGGAAGAGTTAGAGGTGCAACCACTATGCCTGCCGGATGCATTGACTGAGAAATTGCCGTATTAACAAGGCCATCAAAGTAATAACACAACTCTGAATACTTCTCTTTTGCTTCTTCTGGACTAGCTTCATATTCTCGCTTGATTTGTGCGACATCATCCAGTGGATAATTGAGCGCCCTACCAATTTCATCAATAGTACCCTTATCCGAAATGGTGCCAATAGCAAGAATGTATGCCGTCTTATCAGAACCAAACTTATCAATAATATGTTCATATACAAGATGTCTCTGAGTGGGTGCAATATCTACGTCAATATCACCAATCTCGGTTCTATGTTCATTACAGAAACGAGAGAATACAGTATTCCATACAATAGGGTCAACATCAATAATATCGGTAATATAAGCAATAACACTACCGCCTACACTACCACGACACGGTCCAATTGGAATGCCGTTATCCCAACACCAACAAATAAGCTCGGACATAAAAAGCATAAATCCAGTCATACCAATTTTCTTGAATACTCTCATTTCTTCACGAATTTGTTGAATATATCTTGGGTCATTCTTGATTATGCCCTTTTTGAGCTTTTCGTTGTACATTTGATTGATACGTTGTTTAAACACCCTCTCCTCATCTTCATAAAGTTTAGGATATTTAAAACTCGTATCAAGTTCAAACTCTTCTACCGAAGCGGCCATTACATTTGGATTTTCAATGGCGGTCAAATATACCGACGACGGCAAAGCGCCCTGCCTATCAAACATCTCAACCAGCTCGTCATATGACTTATAGGTTAAATCGAACTCGTCCTCATTAGTAAAAACAATATGTTTTGCTCTTTGCAGAATAGAACGACATTCTGCTTTGTATTTATCAAGATTGTGGGTGTCAGTTCCTGCAATAAGAGGTTTGTTGTGTTTTACCGACATCTGATAAAGCCACTGGTTATATCCCTTCTGATCTTGACTGTTAATATGGGGCTGAACCTCAAGATAGTCATAATACTTAATAAGACTTTCATCTCTTAACTTGTTTAAAGGAGATGCAAGACAAGCACTAATTTTGATTACATTGTTTGAAATATTTTTGAATTCATCAAACGTTAAACGTGGCTTGTAATAGAAATGGTCTTCCTGAGTAGATAAATCTACGAGAGTATTCAGTTCTTGAAATCCAGCATAGTTTTTAGCAATCAGAATAGTATGATAATTATCCCTAACCTTGGTCTGTTCGCTAGTCTCTTCATTAGTCTGGAATAATTTTTCCGTAAGATAGCACTCGACTCCATGCAGATATTTAATGCCCTGCTCTTTGCAATACATCTTCTTCTCAATCCAGTTATAGATGTTTCCGTGTTCGCTAAAGCAGATTGCTGTTTGTCCGAGCTCCTTCGCTTTATCTATGTATAGTTTAAAATTTGTACACGAATCAAGTAGACTTAATTCTGTATGTAAATGATATGTAACGTAATTACTCATATAGTCACCTCGTAGTTTTTATATTCGGATAATTTAAGATATGTTTTATCATCATAAACAACTGTGCTTTCTGTGTTTAAATGATACCTTATGTATGTTTCAGTCAACGCTAGATGTCTCGATAAGACAGCAGCGTTTGGATAAACAGTTTTATCCTCAATGCATATAATAGGAATGACTTTAGAATTAAGTAAACATACATCAATTAAATAATTTAATCTATAGTCGTCATCTAAATATTCTTTAGAATATTTAACCCAGTGTTGACCACCGGCGGTTCTAACTGGGTTTTTAAGTGCTACAGTCATACTGCCATCGCTTTTAATATTATATTTCTCCATAGCAAACTTAATACAATCAAATACCTCTCCAGTCTCTATGCATATAACTTGTGTTGCCCGAGGATTATTTTCATTGACAGATAGTCCATTAGCCTTTCGTACTTCACTCAAGTGCTGCTTCATCTCCTTGGTCCAACAATTCCCGTAGTTTGGATTGTTTTCGCCCTGTACAAGTTGTGCAATTTTTTCTCTAAATTCTTGAGACTTATATGGTCCATTTTCATCGGTGCGAATTGCAAGCATTCTTTCACGAAAAGCTTCGTCTTGCCATTGTGTCTTGTGAATTTGAGATTGCCTGTCTCTAAAGTCTTGTGGAGGAATCCATCCAGATGAACCCTCGCCACCATCTGTTTGATTTGTGAGTCTATAACTTGTATTTTCTTTATACCAACGAATTACCTCACACTCTTTTTGAAATGCCTCTTGTTCAGTGAGATTTTCATAAACCTTCTTTACGTCACAGTTATGCGACTCGTACATATCTGTAAAAAACTTATTTCTGCCAGATGTTTGTTTATATCTTTTTCCTTTACCCTTGCCGACATAAAACACCTCGTTTGTGTCCACAATATACCAAATATAAACATAATAGTTATTAGATTCGTTCATTCTCTCACCTCAATCATTTTATTTCGTCATTACCAAAATAACAAACCCTCTTCGTTATTTTTTCTGATTGGCTTCCGATCTCCTAACGGGCATTGAAAATCGTCCCATACAGGATGGTTTTTATACTCACCATAGTGGCAACTCATAATCCGAAAACCGCCACCACATTCAATGATTTTGTGAAATTCGCATATTTCACAACTTTCTCTTTGTTCTTTATCGGTCATAATCTTACCCCTCTTAATCATTTTGTCGTGTATAGAATAGCATAAGACCGTATGTTTGTCAATACGGTCTTTGCTTTATTTACATTTTATTTACAATTAGATTTCATCCTCTTCTTCGTCTGAACCATTTACATTCAAAAACTCGGTAAACTTTTCATAGGCTCTCTGCTTCAGTTTTCCATCTTTGCCGTTGATAGAGTAAGTTAAGTTCTTCGCAAAGAGTTGAGCCACATATTTTCTTGCATTTTCATAACCTTGGGCTAAACCATCTCTATAACCTTTTGTGCTTTTACCTTCTCCGAGAGCCGACTTATCACCGTCTTGACCTCCTGAAGTTTTGTTGCGAAGCTGATATCCATTATCTGCATTCCATTTAATCCAATATCGCTCTCTCTCATCGAGCATTTCTTCGCCACACTCCTCAATTATCTCTACGTGATAACCATAAGGATTCGTTTCTTCATCGTAAAACTTATGTTTCTTAATACTACAATCTATATGTTGGTAGCCTGAAAGATGTTCTGCCAATCTCTTCAAAAGGTTCTTCGCCTGTCCTACATAAGCATACTTAAATCCATTTTCGTCTATACGCCAGAACGCGTAAATACCAGATTTTTCTGATACGCTTGGGCAAAGCCTCCGTATTTTATCTTCATTGACTTTTCTGATAGCCATAATTTTTCTGTAATTTGGTGCCATAATAGCCTCCTTAATCATTTTGTTGTGTATATTCGTCAATGGTGAGTTGTAAGAACTTGTTTCTTCCGTAGAATGGATTTGCAAGTACGCCTACCGCTACAATCTCTCCGTCGTTGCCGAGAGTCTGCCAATCCATACAGTTCCACTTAACGATAATAACTCCCGTCTCGTTGTCTATGATTTTAAGATGTTTCTTGGTCGAGAATGTACTAACCTCATAATCATTGGTTCTAACAAGTACCTTAATTGGTGCAAAACCAGTTCCACTTATACGATTAATAGCATTTAACTGCTTGATTAAATTCTCATTAATCTGCCAAGGAGCAAGTTCAATATCGGCTTCAACGCTAATACTGAATTCAATATCCTTCAACTTTTCTTCTATGACTTCTTTAAACCGTTCAAATTTATCCTCGTCAATAAAGGCTCCAGCGGCATTAGGGTGACCCTGGCACAAACAAAGATTTGTACCGTTAGCAATTTCAAGAAAGCTTTCGGTTCCCACACTTCTCATACTACCACAAAGTTGTCCATCTCTATGTTTTAAAATAAATAGCGGTCTCTGATACATAGAGAGTAATTTGTTGCCAATCAATCCCGAAATCTCTGCGTCAGTATCATTTTCTAAAATAAAGAACATACACTTTCTATCAAGTTGCGATTCTCCTTGCTCAAGCAATCCATCGAGTAAATCTGCAACAACCTTGTTTTGTTCTTCTCTGCAATTCTTCAAATCCTTGACCAACTCGTCAATCTCATCTTCGTCTTCTGCAAGAAAAACATTCATCGCTTTCTTATTTTCGTGCATTCTCATAGCGGCGTTCACCAACGGTCCAATACTAAAACTTACCGACTGACTATCGAAAGTGTAATTGCCAACCATCTTCTGCACCATTGGATTACGGAATTGTGCCAATCCTCGATAAGCAATATATCTGTTTTCTGGAACTGACATATCACTCATATCTGCAATTAATCCTATTGCAGCATACGCCCACAAATCATCGCTATAGTCAGTTAGGTTTTGGTAATCGCAATATTGTACGAACTTTAAACAGACGCCGGCTCCCGATAAGAATTCGTTTGGATAATCATTGGCAGAACTTACAAGTACAAAGTCTAAATTTGCATCAAATAATCTTTGCTCTGGCAGGTGGTGGTCAAACACCACAAGTTTTACACCTGTATCAAGAATTCTCTTATATACTGAAGGCTCGTTATTTAGAGAATCGACGATAATCATAACATCGATACCGTCGAGTAATTTTAGATCGAAATCCTCTGCGCCGTGCTTTTTACCATCATTAATAACACACTTAACATCTGCTCCACACTTACGCAGATATCTTGTTATAATAGCATTTGAACTACAACCATCGGCATCTACGTCCGCCAACACGAGAAATTTCTCTCCCATTGTCACGGCGTCATCTATTATTTCATATGCTTTATGCAACCCATGCATCTTCTCAAACGGTATCATATCGTCTTCCGTTGGCTTGAGGAACGCTCCAACATCCTCGATACCTCTCGCCTCAAGTATCGCATCAATTATTTCAAAATCATCTTCCATATTTCTGCCGTCAATCTTGGCAGTTAACTGTTTTATCAATTCTCATCCCTCCAACAAATCTGCATTCTCAAACACTGTGCCAATCTTCTTAATATCGTGCCACTTAAATTTATTCTCCCTAAGCCACTCATCGTTGTTATAGTAAGGACTAAACATATATAACTCCCAGTGATTATCTACGGCTCTTTCATCCGTCTCTTTACCTTGAAGCTTCGCCAGAGATTTATTGTATTTATTTTCATAATCTAATCGCCATGCGCCATCCTTAAAACAGATAGTTGCTCTAACCTTCACATCACCATCATATTGGCTTTGGGCACTAGACGCATATTTAGGTCTTCTTATGCTCCACACCTCTACGATGTCGCCTTCAAATAAAGGTTTATTGTACGACCTATCAGTAACAACAAACTCATTCATTCCCGTATACTGACCAACCGACTCTGGTATCACATCATACCCAACGATGTTGCCGCTAGACAATATTTTGGGCGTTCCTAAGTAATTCCAAAGACTTCCTTCAATCCATCCGTTTCCGTCAACTCTCTTACCGTGAAAAATATATTCTCTCATAACTTCGCATCCTTATTATTGTAGTTTTCCATATAATCTAGATATTCTTTGATATCATAGTCTCCGCCAGTACTCGTCCCATAAGTAATCTTCCAATCTGCTTGACACGGACAATAATTCGCCCAAGGCGCCACGCCTCGCCCACACACGGGACAAATCCACCCCTTCTGTTCACCAAAGCCATGAGGTAAAGGCATATCACAGTTTGATTGTCTATATACCAAATCATTAACTACCATATCACAATTTGGACAATGATAATTGCCACCAGTTGTATTTTCCATTTCTTTTCCACATCGTATGCACTGCATAATCACTTCTCCTTATCCCATCCACACTTATCACAATCAAAACTACTACACTCTCCACACAAACTACCATCTGGAGCCATACCACAGCCGCCTTCCCAAACACCACCGGCAGAGTTTATATATTCATTGCTCGTATAACCACCGATGCCAAGTCCGCATTCAATTTTAATTACATTATCTATAATATTCACTTCATATTCATCTTTATAACATCGCAATAATTCTTTTAAATGTTTTACTGTCATATTAACTCCTCTTAATTTATATTAATCCCACCATATAATTATATTCTCACCAATATGAGAATAAATTTCTTGATATATATCAAGTTCTCTTATTGCCCGTTTATTATAGTCTTCTACATCTCTATTGCCCTCATGATAGTCGGACCATAAGTGTTTTAATTCATCATCAAGGTCTAATACATATTTCAGGGTTCTTATAATAGGTATTAATGTATCATCGCTCTGAAATACATTATTTCGTGCCGTGTAATACTCATACATATGCCTGATCTGCATAATTGTACTATCGTATAACCAACCGTAATCCCATTCGTAAGTTTCCTTAGCGTGTTTCACTAACTCCTTACGGTGTTTACGATGCATCTTGCGGTAAGCACGCATCTCTTTCTTTCGCTCCTTCTTTTCCTTGCGAGCAATTTCCTTGTCGGCCTTCTTAAGAGCATTAGCCTTGATTTTTTCTGCCCTTTCGGGACCACCTACTGCTTCAATCAACCAATTTGATGTTTTCATTCTTCCACCTCCGCCTCAAGCCAAAGTTTTATCGTCTCCTTACTGTCCGGTACATCATCCATCTCTTGAAAGAAGAAACACTTATCATTCTCTTCGCAATAGGAACATACACAAGGATGATACCATGTTTCTTCTCCGTCATACTCTGGAACTAAAGTTGTTATTTGATCACACTTATCACAATATTTCTCTTCAAACCACTTCCACCAAATAGCGTCGTGGTGTCCGTTGGTATCAAGAAAATCTATAAGTTGGTCTATATTCATCGATTGTAATTTCTTTAAATTGTTCATTATTATACCTCTAAAAACCAATTATTTTGTTCCTTTTTTCTAATAGGCTTATTGTCACCAAGAGGGCATTCAAAATCTCCCCAAACAGGATGATATCTATAATCTCCATAATAGCAAGACATAATATTTATACCACCAGTGCAATTAATAATTTTGTGAAATTCACAAACCTCACAATGTTCATATTGTTCCTTTCCAGTCATATTCTACCTCACCCAAAAGCATAATTACCAAAGCAATCCTCAAAGGGTTTACCGTCAATTAGATTATATTTCTTTGTTTCATTGTTCCACTCAAAAAACAATCTCTCAAATGCCACATTGTATAGTCCCTCTGGGATATGCTCAATAACCGCATAGCGATATGTATACTCATAAATATCAGCATAGTTATTAATTACAGTTTCAACCGCATCTCCCTTATTGCAATAATATCCAAATGTACGGTTACTTCCGATATCCGGCGCACCAAATTCTGTTTGTTCATATTTCTGAAAACAAGTAATAAAATACATGATATTACCTCATTTCTTGCGCTTTTTCTTGTCATCCAAGAATCTTCATTGTAATAATCGCTTAAATTTTTCCCATTATCATCAACAGCTTTCATCCAAGGATAAAACGGCATCTTATAAACAAGTCCAGTGTCGGTTCTAACTTGCATCATAGTCTTCCAAAACCAGCTCGTCCATTCTTTACCGTTATATCGTTGCGCTCCCTTGCAGTATTCTTTACATTGCCACAACTTTTCAATAGTAAAAAATCCAATAGGATTATCACCGTGATTAAAAAATCTAACTCCTATAATTGGGTTATAGACCCTTTTCCATTTTGTATGTAATTTCATATATTTT
>JAEIGA010003928.1_pt1 | contig 23101 bp, 16 predicted proteins | sample 9270691 | NCBI WGS metagenome assembly JAEIGA01 (sample SAMN17057246, study PRJNA624740) | gut metagenome | biome: biome; isolation source: fecal sample | host: Bos grunniens | place: China: Xizang | collected 2019 | reverse complement strand
CATTTCGCGATATACACGTCCGCCATAGTAATAGGCCTCGCCACGCACTTCGTCGGGACCTTCGTCATCGAAGTATTCCATGATGTCGACAATAGCGGTGTCGCCGGTGATGTCGGCGTCGGCTTTGTCGCGAGTTTTTATGTCCATCAGGTCGTGGTAACGGCTGTTGTACTCGTTGAGAGAGGTTTTCTCGATAGATTGCAACAGCGCGATGGCACTATCGGCCTCGCCCGCATTGGCTAGGTCGTTTACCTGCGCAAGGCGCGCATCGATATTGTGCGACTCACATCCGATAGAGGATAACAAAATAAAGATCAATATTACACCTACAACATTTTTCATGATTAAAAACAATATATTTTCTCATAAACATTGTTACAACAGCAATCACATTTATTATTCACTCAGATAGGTTTCTTGAAATAGCCTACTGAACGAGAACATTACTGCACGAGGCGACAAAATGCGAACTTTCCAATTCTGCAATATCTCTTCTTCTTTAGTATAAGCCAATGATTTATATCTTATGTGGGTTCCATTCTCAACTTTTCCAACTTTGCTTTTATCAAATTTCCCTTTAGTATTTTTCGCCAAATAGTATTCACCGGTGCTTTCACCTACAACCCAACCGATGTGCTTCACATAACGTATTTCGGAAGAAATGATATGATTACGTGTGATATAAATAAAATCGGTCACTTTGCCCTTGTCCATAAAATACCAATGCCGACCGATGATTGAATTCATCACCGAACGCTTTACGGTTGTGTCTTGCACAAGTGAATCGGCATATTTGCTTTGCAGAAAAAGTTTCTTGGGGCGTTCCGGGTGTGACACACATTGTAACTCAAGCGTATCTTTGTTCAGCTTGCTTATAATGTAGCTCACCGGTTTTTTACGGTATTTTTCGCCCATTTCATTAATGACCAAATACTTGCCATAGGTAAACTCGGGTTTAAGATTTATATTGTAATTTTCCACAATGGTATCACTGAAACAGTATTCACTCACATCCCACAACGGAGCTACAGTGGTACGGTCTCCGGTAAAGGTGCTTTTTAACACCACATTTTCCATAAACACCTCTTGGCTGTTTTTTGCTTGTCGTGTTTTCAGGTCTACTTCGCACCACGTTTTACTTAATAGCGAATCACGACTTAGTATCTCACCCGATTTCAACTTCAAATTTTTAAATCCGGTAACAAACTTTTTGGATTGAGTGCTATCGCCATTCACCATAATAAATTCATGGGTAAAATCGGATAATCCGGTTATTCTTGCGCAATGCGTTTCTTTGCCTGAACCTTTTATCTCGCGAAAGACAATGTACTTACCATTTCTATGCTTACCCACTTCGGCGGCATCAAACACTTGCACCATGGTGTCGGATAAATAATACTCCTGCATTTTCACCCTAACATTGTTATTTCTAAGCAAACACACCTCCATGCGTTGAGTTCCGGTATAACATACAATAGTATCAGTATACACCGATTTGGACCGGCTATTCACTTCGCGCCAATCTTTATTTATCAACTTCTCCATAACCGAGTCGGCTTTAAGCGATGGAGATATTACCCATACCAATATTATTAATATCAATACTACATTTTTTCTCATGTGCTGTTTCCGGTTTAAGTTATACCTATTTTTTACAAAGATAGAGATATGATTAGAAAAACACAAATTTTAAAGTAAGACAATCACTCTCTAAAAAAACAAAAAGTCGCAGATTACGAGAATCTACGACTTTATTAAAAATATTGTTTAAGTAAGGTTACCCTTGCTTATTCTTCATATTTTTTTACGATAAGGCTTGCATTATGACCACCAAACCCGAAAGTGTTGGATAGAGCCACTTTTACATCGCGTTTTTGAGCTTTACCGAATGTGAAGTTCAAGTTGTAATCTATTTGAGGGTCGTTATCGCCTTCTTCATGATTAATTGTAGGAGGAACGATACCGTCTTCAATAGACTTAACACAGAATAAAGCTTCAAGCGCACCTGTGGCACCTAGCAAGTGTCCTGTCATAGACTTGGTTGAACTGATGTTCAACTTATAGGCATGTTCACCAAAGACACTCAAGATGGCTTTAACTTCACCAATATCACCCACCGGAGTAGAAGTACCATGAACATTGATGTAATCAACGTCTTCAGGTTTCAATCCTGCATCTTTAAGAGCATTTGTCATCACCAAATTAGCTCCCAAGCCTTCAGGGTGAGTTGCTGTAATGTGGTAAGCATCGGCACTCATACCTCCACCCACTACTTCAGCATAAATTTTAGCTCCACGAGCCTTAGCATGTTCCAACTCTTCTAGAATCAAGCAAGCAGAACCTTCACCCATCACAAATCCATCACGTGATGCACTGAACGGACGAGAAGCTGTTGCGGGATCATCATTGCGGGTTGACAAAGCATGCATTGAGTTGAAACCACCTACACCAGCAGGGTAGATAGCAGCTTCGGCGCCTCCTGTTACTATTGCATCGGCCATTCCAAGACGAATATAGTTGAAAGCATCTATCACTGCATTGGTTGAAGAAGCACATGCCGACACGATTCCGAAGTTAGGACCTCTGAAACCATGTTCCATAGAAATGTGACCGGCTGCAATATCGGCAATCATCTTAGGAATGAAGAATGGGTTGTATTTTGGTCCCATTTCAGCACCGTGAATTGCATAATATCCGGCTTCTTCTTCAAATGTGTGAAGACCTCCAATACCTGCAGCGAAGATTACACCTACACGATTGTGGTCTACACCTTCACTATCAAGATTTGATTCAGCTATAGCTTGCTCAGCCGCTACCAATGCATATTGTGTATACAAATCGTATGTACGCATTTTTTTGCGGTCAAAATACTTTGAAGCATCAAAGTCTTTTACTTCACAAGCAAATTGTGTCTTGAATTTGGAAGCGTCAAAATGAGTAATAGGACCGGCACCACTCACCCCGTTCACAGCGTTGTCCCATGTAGAGGCAACATCATGACCTAGCGGAGTTATAGCACCAAGACCTGTTACTACGACTCTTTTTAATTCCATACTTTAATTAATAGGAATATAAAGAACTATTAAAATTATTTGTTAGCTTCGATATAAGCGATAGCGTCACCTACAGTTGCAATCTTTTCAGCTTGATCGTCTGGAATTTGTAGACCGAATTCCTTTTCGAATTCCATAATCAATTCTACTGTATCTAGTGAATCAGCACCTAGATCTTGAGCAAATGTAGCTTCTGGCTTTACTTCTGTTTCGTTAACACCTAGTTTGTCAACAATTATCGCTGTTACTCTTTCTGCAATTTCAGACATAATGATAAATTTTAATTAGTTATTAAATGATTTTTAATTTGCGGTGCAAAGTAAGCAATTATAATTCAGATATAAAAGGTTTTGCATATTGAATTTTACAGAAATTGCACAAACAAATACAAACTGTGCAAAAAAACGAGCCCTATTTACATTTTTTAAGATTTAATGGTGTGTTTTACGCCATTCTTTTGAGCAAAATTTCTACAACCACGTTTTTTACAAAAAATATACACTATACAAGAATCGCGCCAATTGGTTAAAATTCAATTTGTTAAAAGTGTTAAAACATCACAACAACTCCTCTAAACGACATTTTTTTAGCAAAAAACACTCAGCAAAAAGATAAATTCACTACCTTTGAATAGTTAAATACATTTACCCATATGAAAACTAAGATAAACTTCTTAAAATCAGCACTTACCACCCTATGTTTACTATTGAGTGCACCTTTCATCACAGCTCAACAAGCCCAAAACGCAAGCTACCCCGATGACCCGGCAAGAGAAACTCGCCCGGAGTCCTCTAGAGGAACCGTCATCGAGAGAACTATGAATAATTCGCAAATATATCCGGGAACTACACGCACCATCCAAATATATATTCCCAAGCAATATGACGGCAATCGTCCTGCTTGCCTGCTAGTGTGTCTTGATGGTGCCGTATATTATAAAATGACCACCGTTATGGACAATCTTATTTTCACCGGAGAAATGCCTGTAACGATAGGCGTATTTGTAAATCCGGGTGTTATATATGATAAGGACGGAAAGGTTGTGAGATATAATCGTAGCAACGAGTTTGACCGCATCGACGGCACATTTGCGCATTTCCTAGAAAGCGAAGTCCTTCCTATGGTAGAAAACATCACATTAGAAGACGGCAGGAAACTTAAAATATCCGATCTAGCATCTGATAGAGCTATTACCGGTGCAAGCAGTGGCGGAATATGTTCGTTTGTCGCAGCATGGTCACGCCCCGACTTGTTCAGCCGAGTTTATTGCACCGTGGGCACATTCGTTTCAATGCGTGGCGGACACACCATTCCCGCACTTATACGCAAAACCGAGCCTAAACCTCTGCGCATATTTTTACACGACGGAGAATTCGACGCTTGGAACCCATTGTTTGGTGATTGGTTTGAGTACAACAAACTCACTGAAGCAGCTCTCAACTTTGCCGGTTATGAATACACCTATAAATGGGACCGTAGCAAACACAACATCTACCACGGCGCAAAGCTATTCCCCGATGCAATGCGTTGGCTATGGCGCAATCACCCACATGCGCCTAAAGCAGGGAAAAGTCTTAACAACATGTTGTCGACCGTTCTTGTCGATAGCTTAAAATGGGAACCATGCAACACAGATATATTTACAACAGAAGAAACTATCAACAAAAACTTTTCAAAAACGCTAAAAATTTCCAACCAAATAGCACTACACAATGGCAATTGCTATGGCGTGACCGAAACCGGAGAAATATGGCTCAAACAAGGTAAAGAAAAACCTATAAAGCTCAACACCTTGCCAAATGGCGGTACCGAAATTGCGATTTATCCAAGTGGCAACCAAATTATCCAAACCGAGAAACATTCCAATTGGCTTATATCCTATACAGTGAACGAGGACGGAACAATAAGCAACGGCGAACAATTTTATTGGCTACACAATGTACCTAACCAAGTGCAAACCGAGCCTTGCGATATGTTCTTCGACACATTGGGCAATCTTTACGTTGCAACAACATCGGGTATCCAAATAGCCGATCAAAACGGACGCGTGAGAGCTATTCTGCCAAGTCCGGAGGGCATCATCACTGCAATGAAAATGATAGATAATACTATCTACATTCTCACCAACAGTGGAAAAATTTTCAGTCGCCAATTGGCTACAAAAGCCCATAACCCGACAAATCAGCCCATAGTTCCCAAATCACAAGGACAAGGCTAATTACACATATCACCACCTATTTTAGAACAAACAAAAACATATATACACATGAAATCGGACATCGAAATTGCTCGAAGTATCGAACTAAAAAAAATCAAAGAGCTTGCAAAGTCAGTCAATATGCCGGAGGACAAAGTAACCCACTATGGCCGACATATAGCTAAGGTTGACATTGACATTATCGACGAAGAAAAAGTTGCAAATAACAACCTCATTCTAGTAACAGCAATCACTCCCACCAAAGCAGGAATAGGCAAAACAACCGTTTCGGTGGGACTAGCTCTTGGAATGAACAAAATAGGTAAAAACGCTATCGTTGCTTTACGTGAACCATCTCTTGGACCATGCTTTGGCATGAAAGGTGGTGCAGCAGGAGGTGGCTATGCACAAGTACTCCCAATGGAAAAAATCAATCTGCATTTCACAGGAGATTTCCACGCTATAACCACAGCCAACAATATGATTTCGGCATTGCTCGATAATTACATCTACCAAAATCGCGACAACGGATTTGGACTGAAAGAAATCCTATGGAGACGTGTCCTCGACGTTAACGACCGTTCTTTGCGCTACATTGTTACAGGTTTAGGACCCAAAACCAATGGAATAACACAAGAATCGGGATTTGATATCACTCCGGCATCGGAAATCATGGCAATTCTCTGTTTGGCTACAAGCGAGAACGACCTACGTCGCCGCATTGAAAACATTTTACTCGGCTATACCTACGACAACAAGCCATTTACAGTTAAAGATCTTGGGGTTGCCGGAGCCATTATCACACTATTGAAAGACGCGCTTTTACCAAATTTGGTACAAACGACCGAAAACACTCCTGCTATTGTTCATGGCGGACCGTTTGCCAACATTGCACACGGTTGCAACTCTATACTAGCGACAAAATTGGCAATGAGTTTCAGTGATTACACCATCACCGAAGCCGGTTTTGGAGCCGACCTTGGGGCTGAAAAATTCTACAACATCAAGTGCCGCAAAGCCGGTCTAACGCCCAAATTAACCGTACTAGTGGTCACTGCACGTGCACTCAAGATGCATGGAGGCGTGTCACAAGACCAAATAAGCGAGCCTAATCTTGATGCGTTGAAAAAGGGTGTTGCCAACATGGATAAGCATTTGGCCAATTTGGCTTCATTCGGTCAATCGGTCGTGGTTGCGTTCAATCGTTATGGCGATGACACCGAAGAAGAAATCAATTTCGTGCGTCAACATTGTGCCGAACAAGGTATCGGCTTTGCCGTCAACAATGCTTTTGTAGAAGGCGGTAATGGAGCTGTAGAATTGGCCAACCTCGTAGTGGAAACCATCGAAAAAAATCCGTCAAAAGAATTAAATTTCACATATTCCAACGAAGATGATGTGAAAACTAAAATCACAAAGGTCACACAAAACCTTTATGGCGCCAACCTTATCACTTTCAGCCCTACAGCAAAGAAGAAACTTGCAATGATTGAAGAATTGGGATATTCTCATTTCCCTATATGTATTGCAAAAACGCAATATTCATTTTCAACTAACGCAAAACTCATCAATGTGCCAACAGGTTTCGATTTTCACGTACAAGACATTGTCATCAATGCCGGGGCCGAAATGCTTGTAGTAATTTCGGGAGAAATCATGCGTATGCCGGGGTTACCGGCCAAACCTCAAGCTCTACACATCGATATCGTGAACGGCGAGATAGAAGGTTTATCATAAAAGATATTTTTACATAGATTTACACACATAATGGGTAGGGATACACGCGTTGTGTATTCCTACCACTTTTTTATTTTATTTTACATCTAAATTTATCTCAAAAAATTTCTTTTTCAAAACAATATCACTTAACTTTGTCATGACTTTAAAACATTATCAAAGTAACAATTCAAAATATTTACAATAAACATCTAATGCACTAATTAACAATTACATTATGTTAGAAAAAACCAATGTAAAAATGTTAGAGAAGGTTGTTGTACGTTTCTCAGGTGACTCTGGTGATGGTATGCAATTAGTAGGAAATATTTTCTCTAATGTATCAGCCGGTATCGGAAACCAAATTTCAACATTCCCTGACTATCCAGCCGAAGTACGTGCACCTCAAGGTTCACTTAGTGGCGTTTCAGGATTCCAAGTAAGCGTAGGTAAAGGAGTTCACACTCCGGGAGACAAAGCCGACGTGCTTGTGTCTATGAACCCTGCAGCTCTTAAACAAAACGTTAAGTTCTTAAAAGAAGGTGGTGTAGCAATCGTTGATATCGACTGCTTCAAGAAATCAGACCTTGACAAGGCTCTTTTCAAGACCGACGACCCTTATACCGAAATCGGATTGAAGGCACAAGTCGTAGAAGTTCCAATGACAACTATGGTAAAAGCTGCCCTTGCCGACACAGGAATGGACTTAAAGGCTATTACAAAGTGTAAGAACATGTTTGCACTTGGTCTTGTGTGCTGGTTGTTTGACCGTCCACTTGAAAACGCAGTAAAATTCATCGAAAACAAATTTGCTAAAAAGCCTGCTATCGCCGAAGCTAATGCTAAGGTTATCCGTGCAGGTTATGACTATGGTAACAATATACATGCATCTGTTTCTACTTATCGCATCGAGACAGACAGCATTCGTCCGGGCGTTTATACCGACGTAAACGGTAACACAGCTACTGCATGGGGTCTTATCATGGCTGCAGAAAAGGCTAATCTACCTCTTTTCCTTGGTAGTTACCCAATCACTCCTGCAACCGATGTACTTCACGAACTAGCTAAACGTAAAGACTTAGGCGTTAAAGCATGCCAAATGGAAGACGAAATTGCAGGTATCTGTTCGGCTATCGGAGCTTCTTTCGCAGGAAACCTTGCTGCAACAAGCACATCAGGTCCAGGTATCGCATTGAAGGGTGAAGCTATGGGTCTTGCTGTAATGGCTGAACTTCCTCTCGTTATCATCGACGTACAACGTGGTGGTCCATCTACAGGTCTACCAACCAAGACCGAACAAACCGACCTTATGCAATGTCTATACGGACGCAACGGAGAATCTCCATTGGCTGTAGTTGCCGCTGCATCTCCTACCGACTGTTTCGACATGGCATTTGAAGCTGCTCGCATCGCAGTAGAACACATGACTCCAGTAATCCTTCTTACCGACGGATTTATCGCTAACGGTTCTTCTGCTTGGCGTATCCCTGAAGCTAGCGAATATCCGGCTATCAAGCCTAACTTCGTTAAGCCTGAAATGCTAGAAGAAGGTTGGAAACCTTACAAACGCGATGAAGAAACTTTGGTACGCTATTGGGCTGTTCCCGGAACCGAAGGCTTTATGCACCGCCTAGGTGGTCTTGAAAAAGATTATAACACTAGCGCAATCTCTACCGACCCTGCAAACCACGAAAAGATGGTTGCTACACGTCAAGAAAAGGTAAACAAGATTGCCAACAACATCCCTGCACAACAAGTTCAAGGTAACGCTGATGCTGACACTCTTCTTATCGGTTGGGGTGGTACTTACGGACACCTTTACACTGCAGTTGAAGAATTGAATGCAGCCGGTAAGCCTGTGGCATTTGCTCACTTCCGCTACATCAATCCACTTCCTGCTAACACAGAAGAAATCATCAAGAAATACAAGAAAGTGGTTGTTGCCGAATTGAACAACGGTCAATTTGCCGACTTCTTACAAGCTAAATTCCCAATGGTAAACATCCAACGTATCAACAAGGTACAAGGACAACCATTCTTGGTTCAAGAAATCGTAGAAGGTCTAACTAAAATCATGGAGGAAAAATAATCATGGAAGAAAAGAAACAATATACCAACGCTGATTTTAAGAGTGACCAATATGTACGTTGGTGCCCTGGTTGTGGTGACCACGCTATCCTAGCCGTACTTCACAAAGCTATGGCTGAAGTAGGTGTTGCTCCTCACATGACAGCAGTAATTTCAGGTATCGGATGTAGCTCTCGTCTACCTTATTATATGAACACTTACGGTTTCCACACTATTCATGGTCGTGGTGGTGCTATTGCTACAGGTTTTAAAACTGCAAATCCTAAGATGACCGTATGGCAAGTGTGTGGTGACGGTGATGGTCTTGCTATCGGTGGTAACCACTTCATTCACGAAGTACGCCGCAACGTAGACCTAAACGTACTACTTCTTAACAACAAAATCTATGGTCTTACTAAGGGACAATACTCTCCTACAAGTGACCGTGGATTCGTATGTAAATCGGCTCCTTACGGAACAACCGAAGACCCATTCGTACCAGCAGAACTAGTATTCGGTGCTCGCGGAACATTCTTTGCTCGCGGTATCGATGTAGAATTGAAAATTTCACAAGAAGTAATGGTAGCTGCAGCTCGCCACAAAGGATGCTCTGTAGTGGAAATGCTTCAAAACTGTGTTATCTTCAACCATGGTATCCACAACTACATTACCGATAAAGAAAATCGTGCCGATCGCACTATTCACCTAGTACATGGCGAAAAGATGATTTTCGGTAAAGAAATGAACAAGGGTATCGTTCAAGACGGTTTTGCTTTGAAAGCTGTTGAAATAGGTAAAGATGGTTATACTATCGACGACGTTCTAGTTCACGATGCTCATTGCCAAAGCAACTTCCTACACCAACAACTAGCTATGATGGACGGACATGACCTTCCACTTGCAATCGGTGTAATCCGCGATGTAGAAGCACCTGTTTACGACCAAGAAGTTGAAAAACAAGTAGCCGAAGTACAAGGAAAGAAAGGTTTCACATGTTTACGCGACATGCTTCTTGCAGGCGAAACATGGGAAGTAAAATAAGTTTTGATTTGTTTTTTATTACAAGAGAAGTTGCTTTCGTTGAAAGCAACTTCTCTTATTTTTAGATTATTTTATCTTTTGCCAATAAAGCGTTTTACCTATCCCCAATATCGTTCCTCTAAGTTTTAAACGACCATCTTTTTCAAACTTTGCAGTAGCATTAACTTTCAGACCTTTCGTTGGGTCATAAATCTTTGCCCCACTCCATTCCTTATCATCGGCATCATATTTCAAGCCCTTCACAAGAACAACCTTGTCTATATCCACATTGCGAAGGCTTTCGTCCGGGTTTTTCACATCTTTTCGTTTATTCCCATTCTTATCATAGGGATTTTCCACCCAGAAAACCTGAGCTGTATAAGTGCCATTAGCTTCTTTAAACACGCGCACTTTACTTTTGCTTCCACCACGATCGGTTAAATACTCACCCACAATACTATCAGCATTGTCATTCCTACTCTGTGCATACAATGGCACAATACCAACTACTGCGCACAATATCGCAACAATCATTTTTCTAATCATAATTCTCTCTATTTTATTTATTAATTCTATTCAAAGAACAAAATTAGACATTCACATTCACTTTTACAAGAAAATTAGAGCAGAATTTACGAATTTAAGAACAATATCATAACATTGGTGTCAACATTGCACCATTCTGAGATTTTTTGCAAGCACTTTTTACACCATTCTGAGATTTTTTGCATTAAAAAAGGTGTGCCGACATCGTCAACACACCTATAAATCATATTTAGAAAACTCTTTCTCGTACTTTTTAGAACATATATAGTACACTTGCAACAAAGCGATTGTTGGCTACATCATGAGTATCAACAATTTTGCCGTTTTCTTTATTCAACGAACCATACCACGCCTTAGTGTGATTGTATTCTACACCAATCTTCCAATGAGGGATATTATAAGTAAGTTCCAATGTTCCGCTAAGAAGTTGGTCTACATTTGTACCCGTACCATACATCTTAGAAACCGGATCGCTAGTACCCAAATTCTTCATATAACCGGCAAAAGCTCCCACTTTCCATTTCTTACCATATACCACATTCACCCAAGATGAAGAGTTGCGATTTGGGCTATAAGTTTGCTCTCCGGTAGTTTCATTTGTTGATTTCACCCCATATCCGCCAAGCATAGATACTTGAGTAAGATTAGAGCCAAGAACACTCTTCGCCGCGACAAACCACATAGGAGAGGTGTATTTCATGTGAACCTCATAAGACAACGAAGTAACACGTTCGTCTACTTTATAGGTTTTATCACCCATAGTAGCTTGCGTGCGAGGCACAAGCGAAAGAACATCCACACCAGCACCTAACAAGAAGTTACTTGTTTTATGGTCAACACCTAAATAAAATTCAGGGATAAGGCTGTTTTTAATGTATTTGTTACTTTTTCCGTCAGGACCATTTGACAAATATTGAGATTGCCATAGAGCAGCCGCTGTTACTTGCACTCCTGTTGCATTATAACGGTAACGAACTTGAGGAGCACGTCCGAAAGGTTGAAATGGCGCCCCCATATTGAGATTCAAAATTTGTGGAGCCACATCTCCATAAAGAGGATTCCAAGTCTGCCCTACAAGCAACGCCGATTTCCCCCAATTAAGATTCAAATAAGCATGACGCAAACGAATTACCGACAATGTTGTACCTGAACCACGAAAATCAAATTCAATCTTAGCCGATGTTTTAGCATTCCCCAATTTAGGGCCCTTCACATCCAATCCCAAACGAGAATATATCAAATACATATTTCCATTGGCCTGCGCATTTAAATCTTCTCCCGCAGCGTCATAACTGTAATCTTTGGGGTAGTTATAGAACAATCCGTCGACACTTTCTTCATTAACACGGCTGTTATAAAATAAATCGGCACGAACTTGTCCGTAAATCTTGAAATCAAAATCTTTCTTTTGAGCTACTGCACCCAACGCCACAATAGTCAAAAGCGACAGCATTAAGTATCTTTTCATATACACTCTTTTTAAACATGAAAGAAGCTGTAAGCAATACTGCAACAGCTCCTTTCTCTAATATACATTAATCTATTTAACCTCCAATTAAGCCATTTGAACCTAGTATATATAACATAATATAACCAAGCACCAAACCTACAACACCAATTATGATACCCACCTTAGCCATATCTTTTTGCTCGATAAGACCTGTAGCTGCCGCCATTGCATTCGGTGGAGTACTGATAGGAAGAACCATACCAAGCGAAGAAGCGATAGCAACACCAATCAACAATGCAGTAACACCACCTAGAGGAGCTAGAGCTGTTGCCATACTACCACCGGCTACTGCCAATATAGGAACAAGAAGGTTGGCTGTTGCTGTGTGAGAAATAAAGTTTGCCATAGCATAGCATAGCAAGCCCGAACCGATGATTACCAATAGTGGCGACCAAGTTCCGAATGGAATTGCATTGATTAGAGTTGTAGCAAGACCTGTTTGATTCAAAGCTACACCAAGAGCAAAACCTCCGGCTACCATCCATAGCACACCCCAACTGATTTCTTCCAAGTCACGACGAGTGATAACACCGATAACACAGAATACTCCCACAGGTAGCATAGCTACTACGTTAGAATTAACACCGGTATATTTGTCTAGAACCCAAAGAAGCACTGTAACAGCGAATGTAATATACACCACAATAGAACGCCAGTCTTTCTTAGCTTCACCTTGAATTTCAAGTGTGATTGTTTTTTGTTTGAATGGGAATAGTTTCAATAAAAGAACCCATGAGAAAAATACCAATATTAATGTGAAAGGAATCATAAATGCCATCCATTCACCGAAACCGATATTCAAGCCCATACCACCATCTTCAATAGCTCCATTAAGATACTTCAAAGCGATAGCATTAGGAGGCGTACCGATTGGAGTTCCCATACCACCTACGTTTGCCGCAACAGGTATTGCCAAAGCAAGACCAATCTTACCCTTACCGTCGGCAGGAAGAGCCTTCAACACAGGAGCAAGGAATGTAAGCATCATCGCAGCTGTTGCTGTATTACTCAAGAACATAGAGAATACAGCAGTAACTGTGATAAAGCCAAGAAGTACATATTTTGATTGAGTTCCAAACGGCTTTAGCATCACTTTTGCCAACTTTACATCAAGTCCGGTCTTAGTTGCCGCAATAGCAATGATGAAACCACCGATGAATAGCATGATAATAGGATCGGCAAAACATGCCATAAGAGACTTATAGCTTGTCAATTTACCTAGTTCCGCCGGCTCAAAACCTTCTCGGAAGAACCACAAACTACTATCTGACGTACAGAACAATAATAGCACAACAACAAATGTAGATGTAGTCCACGCAGGAATTGCATTGAAAATCCACATCAAAATTGCAAACACAAAAATAGCGATTACGCGTTGTTGAACAAAAGTCAAACCATCAACGCCAAACGCTGTAACAGGCATTGCCCACAAAATAATCATTGCCAAACATGAAATGGCAATTTTCACAAGACGAGATGCCAGCAATTCTTTTGATAGCAAATCACGAAGCTTCTTTCTGTGAAGAGCTTCCATCAAGTGCGCACCATGAAACTTCTTTAACATAATATCCTTTTTTAAAAATTACTCTCACTACAATTGTAGTTTTTCACATAAAAACATCCATTTTATGCAAAAAATCAAAAACGAGTGCAAAGTTACGGCTTATTTTTGGTTTTATCTCACTTTTTTAACCTATTTAACACTCTTATATCGAGGATAAAGAGGACATTGAAGCTAATATACCCACAGCTTCTTGAACTGTACGTACTCCCGATATCAAAATTGAACGTTTTCCATTTACTTCACGTAAACGACAGCGTTGTGGATCGTTTTGCAAATAATGCAAGATTTTTCCAAATGCAGGCGACTCATAATAAGCACGATTTTCTTCTCCTACAAAATAGATATACATATTCTTTTGCTTTAAAGCTACCTTCTCAATTCCAAGAGTACGAGCCAGACGTCGCAAGCTCACAATACGAATGAGCTCGTTTGCTTCTTTCGGAATCTTACCAAATCGGTCCTCAAGTCGCTTTCTAAATGCCATCACATCGGTTTCACGTTCCATATTGTCAAGTTCTTGATACAGATTGATACGCTCACTTTCTTGAGGCACATATGCAGCCGGCAGATACAACTCCATATCACTCTCTATCGTACAATCGGCAACGTAAGTAGGTTCTTCTTCGTCCAATGCAGCTTTTTGCTTACTTTCTTCGTCAAACACGCTACTAAATTCCTCGGTTTTAAGTTCCAGAACAGCTTCTTTCAAAATCTTCTGATATGTTTCATAACCAAGATCGGCAATAAATCCACTTTGTTCTGCTCCAAGCAGATTACCGGCACCACGAATATCCAAATCCTGCATTGCTATGTGAATACCGCTACCAAGTTCGGCAAAACTTTCTATCGCCTGTAATCGACGACGTGCAACCGGAGTGAGAGGTTTACCCGGAGGCACTAGCAGATAACAGAAGGCTTTTCGAGAACTACGTCCCACACGTCCACGCAATTGATGCAATTCACTCAATCCGAAATTTTGTGCATTATTGATGATTATAGTATTTACATTGGGCATATCGATACCCGATTCTATAATGGTAGTGGCAAGCAACACATCATAATCGTGATTAGCAAAATCAATAATCGCTTGTTCCAACTTTTCAGGAGGCATTTGTCCATGCCCCACAATGATTCTTGCATCGGGAACAAGACGTCGTATCATATTTTCAATTTCAAACAGTCCCTCGATGCGGTTGTTAACAAAAAACACCTGTCCGTTGCGCGACATCTCAAAATTAATTGCCTCACACACGATATCATCATTAAGCGAATTAACCGAAGTAAGAATAGGATAACGATTGGCAGGCGGAGTAGTAATAGCACTCAAGTCACGCGCTCCCATAAGAGAAAATTGTAATGTACGCGGAATGGGAGTAGCACTCATAGTAAGAGTATCTACATTCACTTTCATCTGCTTTAATTTCTCTTTTACTGAAACACCGAATTTTTGTTCCTCATCAACAACAAGCAATCCCAAATCATGAAATTTTATCGATTTGCCTATCAATTTATGAGTGCCTATGATTATATCCACCTTACCCTCAGCAAGTTCATCGGTAATACGTTTCACATCCTTCGGTTTACGCGCACGACTTAGATATTCTATCTTTACCGGGAAATCGGCAAGACGTTCCTTAAATGTATTGTAATGCTGGTAAGCAAGTACGGTAGTTGGGACAAGCACTGCAGTTTGCTTTCCATCGGTAGCGGCCTTAAATGCAGCACGTATCGCAACTTCGGTTTTTCCAAATCCAACATCCCCACAGATAAGTCTGTCCATAGGCCTATCACTTTCCATGTCGGCTTTTACCGCCGCAGTGGCTTTTATTTGGTCGGGGGTATCTTCATAGATAAAAGAGGCTTCCAACTCCTGTTGCAGATAACCATCGGGAGAATAAGCAAAGCCCTTTTCTTCCTTGCGTGCCGAATAAAGTTTTATCAAGTCGCGAGCAATATCCTTTAGCTTGCTCTTTGTGCGATCCTTCATCTTGTTCCATGCACCGGAACCCAAACGATTAAGTTTCGGTGGGACACCCTCTTTACCGCGGTACTTGGCAAGTTTGTGCAGCGCATGAATAGACACAAAGATTATATCATCATTTAAGTAGGTGAGCTTTATCATTTCCTGCAAAGTGCCATTCACTGTAGTGCGTACAAGTCCGCCAAACTTACCCACACCATGGTCGACATGAACGATATAATCACCCACCTCTATTTGATTCAATTCCTTAAGCGACAATGCTAGTTTACCGGAACGAGCACGATCGCTTTTTAAGTTATACTTGTGGAAACGGTCGAATATTTGATGGTCGGTAAACACACACACTTTCATGTCGTTATCAACGAATCCGCTATGCAGTGTACGAATTACCGGAGTAAATACGATTTGGTCGTTTCGGTCTTCAAATATAAGGCGTAAACGTTCTATTTGCTTTTCACTATCCGATAGTATATATATTTTATAGCCATTTTCCATAAATTCATGGAAAGACTTGCTTATGATATCGAAATTCTTGTGATATATACCTTGTGGTGCCGAATGAAAAGATATCTTTTTACCTACAACATCGGGCGTTTCGGCTGTACTATAATCGACACGACAAAATCCGTTGAAACGTCGAATAAACTCATCCACATCAACAATCTTTTTCATCGCATCCTTATCGCCTTCGTCGGCAATAATCATGCTATCCGACAATTTTTCTTCCCCTATTACACGTCTTCGGTTTCTTAACCATTCAGCATCGCTGCACAATAACACCGTATCGTCACCTATGTAATGCAACAACGATGTGCCTTGTGTTGTTTCCGAACAAGAACCGCCTAGAATGAATATCGAATCCAGATTTTGCTCAGATAATTGGGTTTCCACATTAAATGTGCGAATACTATCAATCTCATCTCCAAAGAAATCTACACGATAGGGCAATTCATTGGAATAAGAGAACACATCAAGTATCGAACCACGCAAAGCAAATTGTCCCGGTTCATAAACATAATCTACCGACTGAAACCCCTGTGAACGCAAACGTTTTGCCAGTTCGGTCATATCAGTCTCCATGCCTTTATTCAACGTGATTGTAGAATCTTCAATTTCCGACTTCGACGACACTTGTTCAGCAAGAGCCTCAGGGAATGTCACCACCCACCGTATATTGGGGTCATTATACCATTTATTGAGAACTTCGGTGCGTAGAATTTCCGAAGGAGCATCGACCTGACCATATTTAATATCACGTTTATATCCCGACGGAAAAATGAGTACTCTCGATTCTCCATTTATTTGACATAAGTCATGATATAGATAACCTGCCTCATCTAAGTCATTACAAATTATCAGATAAGGAGATTTTCTCTTCGGCAAACGAGAAAACAACACTGCCGACATCGACCCGGCAAGACCATCAATCACCTTTTTTCCGGTCTTATCGCCCTTCAATAGTTCTTCAACAGCTTGTACTCGTGCCAACGGACACACAACATCGCAAAGTTCCTCTATTTTCATACTATATCACTTTTTATACACCTTCGGGTAAGATTGTCACTTGAGTTCCTACTCTTATATATCGTATCAAGCGCGTTATATCTTCATTTCTTAATCTCACGCAACCTTCACTACTGCGAGTTCCCATCGATTCGGGGAAACACGTTCCATGTATGCCTATATCTTTGTAATCTTTCATTTTCAAACGCAAAAAATATGGTCCGTAGGCGCCATTACGCACCCCATACCCATCGTTGAAATCGTGTTTCCACCCACGAGCATCAAGTATTTTATATATAGGGAAAGTTCCTTCGGGCGTTTTATAATCTCCTTCTGATGTTTTATTTCCAAAATTCTTACCTATTGAAACCGGTGCAAAGAATATTGTATCGTTTTTGGAATTAATGACATATAAACTAAGTTCTTTCTTTGATACAACAATCCTATTTTGCGCAAAACTCACGCCAAACGAAAGCACCAACAATAAAATAACAATTAACCTCTTCTCCATCAATCAAGCATTTCTTTAAGATTGACGCAAAGGTAATAAAGATATGCGACTTTTTTATGTTTTATTACTTGAATTGTGTTTTAGGAGCTTTTTAACCCGAGTAATATGTTTCTCACTGTGTTTTTCACATTTTCCTTAGCCACTGATTGTTGCATTGCTATATTCAATGGTATATCATCGGATGATATTGGATAAACTCCCATAAACCCCATACCAGCCACACTTTCACACATTTCTACCCGTCCTCCAATAGCAACTACCGGTATATTTTGTTTTTTTGCTCTATTCAAAATGCCTACTGTTGTTTTCCCTTTCGGAGATTGATAATCGATTTTTCCTTCTCCTGTTATCACCATATCAACTCCTTTCAGCAGATTATCAAATGCTATTATATCAAGCACCATATCCACCCCTTTCTTCAATTCAGCATTTAAGAAAGCATAAAAAGCACCTCCAAGCCCTCCGGCAGCTCCGGCTCCCGGTACCGACTCTACATTTTTATAATACTTTGTGTTTATCACTTTTGCAAAAGAAGCCATACCGCTATCCAATAGCTTTACCATCTGTTCAGTGGCTCCTTTTTGTGGCGCAAAAACATAAGCCGCCCCATCTTCCCCACAAAACGGAGTGTCTACATCGCAAGCCACCTCTATTTGAACCGAACGCAATTGGTTTGGTACTAGTTTATCATCGATATATGATATATTTTCGAGCTCAGCCCCGCAACAAGTATTAATAATTTCGCCGGTTGCATTGTAAAAACGAAATCCTAGAGCTTGTAACATTCCCGTTCCTGCATCGTTGGTTGCACTTCCTCCTATTCCAACAAAAAGTCTTGTACATCCGCGATTTATTGCATCAAGAATCATCTCTCCTGTGCCATAGGTAGACGTTTTTAATGGATTTCGTTCTTCAGGGGACAACAAAGTGAGTCCGCTTGCTGTTGCCATTTCAATTACAGCCAAATCATCGGCTATGCCATACCGAGCCTCTATAGGTCGCCCAAGAGGGTCGTGTACACTCATCGTTACGAAATCTCCCCCAAGCTCTTTCATTACAGCGTCGGTTGTTCCTTCTCCGCCGTCGGCCACAATCACTTTCACCACTTCACAATCGGGGTATACCTCACGAACTCCAAGTTCTACACTTTCGGCCACTTCCATAGACGAAAGCGAGCCTTTAAATGAATCGGAAGCAACTACAATTTTTCTCATCGTTTCATTTCTTTTCGTGAGTGAGAAAAACGATATATTTCCCTTTAGCTTGAATGGTAAAGGAATCACCTTCGGCTTGATTGAGAGTTCCTTGCCACCAAGAAGTGAAATCACTTATAGGATATTGCAATCCATCGGCTTTCATTCCTGTTGCTCCAAAATTGAATATGGAAATTTGTTGGCGATAAAATGAAGAAAAGCCACATATATCTTCAGCAGGAATGAATGTTCCATAATCAGTCATCATACGCACATCAAGTCCCATCGACTTATACTCCAATAGTAACGAAATATTTCCTAACGTGTGATCTTCTCGTTTACCGGTTGCTCCCAGTATGGCAATGCTAACGAATCCACGCTGTTTCAACTGATTTATGGTTTTGGTTAAATCATTGGTTTCTTGGTCATCGATTTTCACAATAATGTCGGCAAATTTCTCTCTATTTTCTTCAGAAATAGAATCTCCATCACCCACAATAAGATTTGGAACCCCTCCCCGCAACACATATTCGTTGACAGCACCATCACAACAAGCCACAAACTTAGCTTTTCTTAGCAAAGCACAAGGTATGGGGTGTCTAGGGAAGTCACCATCGGCAATAATTACGGCTTGCGGGACGAAATCTTGCTCTATCTCTGTTCTGACATCAATTGTTTCCATTTTATGTATCCAAAGATAGCTATTATTGCATAAACAGCATACAAAACCGCCGTAAAATATAATTCTTTATATACATATAATCCCGAACTTACTACATCTACAGCTATCCATGCCAACCATTGCTCAAGATACTTATGAGCCAACATCCACATTCCCACGATGCTCAATGCCGTTGTGAAACTATCAAACCACACCACATCGCTATTGGTATAATTGGCTAATATATAGGCTATTCCCATCCATGCTACACCGAAAACGACTATCAATGGAAGATAATAACGCCCCGACATTTGAGTTATAGGCAAATCTACTTTTTCCACAATACCGTTGTCGCTTTTTTTCCATTTCCACAATATCCAACCATAGACAGCAGCCAACAGATAGTACACATTTATACCAAAATCGGCATATAACCCAGCCTGATAATAAACGAAAATATAGATAGCAGGCATAATGATGCCCGCTATCCATAGATATATACTTGCACGATATTCCAGTATCAAATAAATGACACCTACAATCGTTCCTAATATTTCAAGATAATTCATATTTTGAGTAGAGGATTTTTTATATTGAAATACTAGAATTTAATCGCAACGCTTCCCATTACGTGTATAGGCGCTTGTGCGGCATATCCGGCATAACGATAAATCTGCTTTTCTCCGTTATCATCCACATAATAGCCGGCACCGGCATAGCCATTATTTTCATATTCTTCATTGAATATGTTATAAACCGATAGGCCCAGACGAACAGATTTCACACATGGCACTTTCAATGTATAACCAAGATACAGATTTGATACGAAATAAGCATCTAGCACATGTTCTTCGCTTTTGGCGTTGCTCATGTATTGCTTCGACACATATTGTGACTGCAACGAAGCATCAAAACCTTTCCATGTTACGCTAAATGCATTGTTCAACGTTACATCGGGTGAAAAAGCTATCGGTGTATCACCACGATTGATTGAAATAGGATTGGTCCATTCGTCTTCATATATCATTTCGGTAAAATTCTTTATACGATTGCGACTGAATGTGGCATTAATATTCCAATCAAACCAACTACACGGGCGCACACCTAACGATAATTCCACACCTGCACGATAACTATCGGGAACGTTCACCGACATTGGGTTACCCGTATCACTCAATTGCCCGGTAAGTACAAGTTGGTCGGTGTAATCCATATAATACAGATTCACACCTGCATTAATCCATGAATTACCGAAATTATATCCCAATTCATAGTCATACAACTTTTCTGAATTTGGATACGCCTTAGGGTCTCCATCGGTATAATTATCACGCGTAGGTTCTTTTTGGGCTACCGAGAATGAAGCAAACAATCGGTTATTCGGATTAATCTTCCAGTTAACCCCTACTTTAGGATTAAAGAAGTCAAACTTATCATCTACCGCTAAAATCTGCATTCCCTCGATATTCCAATCATAGGTGTCACTCACACCATCAATAGTATAATCGATGTGACGATATTGGATGTCGGCATACGCACTAAGACCTTTTACTATGTCAACATTGGCACGAGCATAGATGTTACCGTCGGTTTTACGTCCTTTATTTCGGTAATATTCTTGGTTGGGCATGATATTACCCACATAGTTACGCACCCAAAGCACTTCTCCTACATGCCAACCGCTATAACGATTGAAAGCCCCACCTAGAACCGCATCTACACGACCTTTTTTGTAAAGAAGAGAGAACACACCACCGCCAAAGCCATTGTCCATTCCTTTTTTACGAATCAAGTCACTTTTCTTAATTTTTTCCCCGTCAAGATAGAACGATTCAAGCCCATATTCACTCAAAGTGCGACCGGTCTTATACTGTTCGTAATATCCGTCACCTTTGGTATAGTGCAATGCCAAATTCATGAGCCAGGTGTCATTAAAACGTTGATTCCAATGCAATTGAAACTCATGAGTGATGTAATTATCGGTTTGATTATCATAATAAGCAACATTCCCCTCATTATCATAATACTGTCCACTTGGATTATATCTGCGTCCATACTCTGCCATATCCTCCTTTGAAGCATAATCCCACGCGTGATAAGTCTTTTCGCTACCGCCAAAAGCAATGAAACGCAATGTGGTATTATCGCCAAAATAACCCGCCTGAGCAAAATATGAATACAAATCCACTTTAGCACGGTCGATGTATCCGTCGGAACCGATATTAGACAAACGCATATCAAACGCCCATCGGTCATTTATGCGTCCTGTACCTATCTTCAACGTTTCTTTGTGAGTGTTATACATACCAAAAGAACCATCCAGCTCGGCATAAGGTTTATATGACGGATTGGCTGTCAACAGATTGATACTTGCACCAAAAGCACCGGCACCATTGGAAGAAATTCCTGCCCCACGCTGTATTTGAACATCTTTCACCGACGACACTAGATCGGGCATATTCACCCAATATACATTATGGCTTTCCGAATTATTTACCGGCACACCATTGGTCGTAATGTTCACACGCGAAGCATCGGTACCACGCACACGCATAGACGTGTACCCTATCCCCATACCCGCATCACTAGTGGTTATCACCGAAGGTGTATTTGACAACAGATAAGGAATATCTTGGCCAAAATTTTTCTTGGCAAGCACCTCACTCGTAACATTAGAAAACGCAATAGGCGTTTTCTCGGTAGCACGCGAAGCCACTACCGACACTTCTTGCAACTGCACACTGCTAAGTGTGTCCGTTTGCGCCGTATTCCCGGCACAAACCGCAACGCCGCCTGTCCCCCAAAGGGCAGCGACAATCATAATTTTTTTCTTCATGTTTGATTTTGTTTATGAATCTGCCCTTGTACGAGTACGTACCATGCTTGCAAGCCATGACAAAAGCAAATTCGAGTTCTCTACGCCGGCATTATCCGGTTCAGATTCTATGGGTATGATCTCAGCCCGTTATATTAAGGCACCCCTACTCAACGAATCGCCCACAAAGATAAGGTAAATTTATTAATATACCAAAAATAAAAAAACCAAGCCACTCGCGAGGCTTGGTTTTATCATGTGATTATTTTTTAGTCGGCTAGGGCTTGAGCTATGTCGCCGATGATGTCTTCAACGTTTTCAATTCCTACCGATAGACGAATCAAGTCGGGGGCAATGCCGGCTTCTTTCAGCTGTTCTTCACTTAATTGACGATGTGTGTGACTAGCCGGATGAAGTACGCATGAACGTGCATCGGCTACGTGGGTAACAATGCAAATCATCTTCAGACGGTCCATAAATTTGATTGCGTCTTCACGAGTACCTTTCAATCCGAATGCGATTACTCCACAAGAACCGTTCGGCAAATATTTCTTACCCAATTCATAATATGGGCTATCAGGCAGACCACTATATTTCACCCATGCTACTTGTTCGTTTTTGCTCAAGTATTCTGCTACGGCTTGGGCATTTTCACAGTGACGTTTCACACGCAAGTGCAAAGTTTCAAGTCCAAGATTCAACAAGAATGAATTCATTGGCGATTGAATAGAACCCAAATCACGCATAAGCTGTGCAGTAGCCTT
>JAEIGA010003927.1_pt1 | contig 23108 bp, 13 predicted proteins | sample 9270691 | NCBI WGS metagenome assembly JAEIGA01 (sample SAMN17057246, study PRJNA624740) | gut metagenome | biome: biome; isolation source: fecal sample | host: Bos grunniens | place: China: Xizang | collected 2019 | reverse complement strand
CTTCAACAACTTTTGCTTACGGGTCACGTCACCGCCATACAACTTTGCCGTCACGTCCTTACGGAACGGACGAATATCTTCGCGTGCAATAATTGTTCGGCCGATGCAGGCCTGCACAGGGATCTTGAACATGTGCGGCGGAATCGTCTCGCTCAAAGCCTTACACATCTGCTTACCGCGTGCCACTGCACGATCCTTGTGCACCATACAGCTAAAGGCATCGACGGGTTCCGAATTCAAAAGGATATCCATGCGCACAATGTCGCTGGGCTGATAACCGTGCGGTTCGTAGTCCATTGATGCATAGCCGCGCGAAATTGATTTCAACGTATCGTGGAAGTCAATCAAGATTTCGTTCAACGGCAAAATGCACGTCAAAATGACACGTTGCGCGTCCAGCGTCTCGGTGCAGTCCACGATCCCGCGACGCTCCATCACCAAACGCATAATGTCGCCCATGCAGTTGCTCATCGTAATGATGCGCGACTTAATCATCGGCTCTTCAATCATCTCAATGCGCGTCACATCTGGCAACATCACAGGGTTGTCAATTTCCATCACGGTGCCGTCCTTCAACGTCACCTTGTAAATCACCGCGGGATGTGTATTGATGATGTCAAGCTGGAACTCGCGACGTAAGCGTTCTTGCACCACTTCCATGTGCAACAACCCAAGGAAGCCGCAACGGAAACCAAAGCCCAGCGCCACCGAACTCTCCGCATGGAACGTAAACGCAGAGTCATTTAAGTGCAGCTTTTCCAACCCCGTACGCACCTTGTTGTACTCATCCGTACTGACAGGATAGATACCGCAGAAGACCGTTGGGTGGATTTCCTTAAAGCCATTGAGGGGTTCGTCAGCGCCATCGCGATCATTGGTCAGCGTATCACCAATCTTAATTTCAGACGGGTCCTTAATCGCACCAACGATATAGCCCACCTGACCCGCTTCCAAACGATCCACCGGCTTCTGCGAAGGTGAGAAGATGCCCACTTCCTTCACTGGCGTTGACTGTCCCGTGCTCATAAAGCGCAGGGCATCCCCCGCACGAATGCATCCATCTACCACGCGCACATAGGTAATCACACCGCGGTAGATATCAAAGACCGAGTCAAAGACCAACGCACGCAAAGGCCCACCCGCCTTTTCAGTCTTCGGTGGCGGAATGCGTGCAATCACCTCTTCAAGGACCTCGGGCACACCTTCGCCCGTCTTTGCAGAAATCTTCAATACGGGATCAACAGGAATCCCGAGCACATCTTCAATCTGATGAATCACCCCTGGCACATCTGCACTCGGCAAATCCACCTTGTTCAACACCGGGATGATTTCCAAATCGGCATCAATCGCCAAGTACGCATTGGCAACCGTCTGTGCTTCCACGCCTTGTGCCGCATCCACGACCAAGATTGCCCCCTCACACGCACCCATCGCGCGGCTCACCTCGTAGGCAAAGTCCACGTGTCCAGGCGTATCAATAAGGTTTAAGCGGTAGGTCTGCCCATCCTTCGCCGTATACTCCATCGTCACCGGATGACTCTTAATCGTGATCCCACGCTCACGCTCCAAATCCATTGCGTCAAGCGTCTGCTCCTTCAACTGACGAGGGTCAATCGCCTTCGTCAATTCAAGGATACGATCCGACAACGTGGTCTTGCCATGGTCAATATGGGCAATAATGCAAAAATTACGCGTACGTTCCAATTCAGTCATAGTCATACTCATTTAATGCGTACATTTTAGCACAAATTTCACGCTTACGCACGCGCGTCTCTAATCCTTAATGCTTCACCCCTACGAAGCCGCTCTCACCAGCCTCCTCTCAGAACGCTTCTCTCTACACACACTAAAAGTGTAGCAAACCGGAGCCTAGTAGTCAACTCTACCAACCCAGGTAAGCGAAAATTTCGCGATAAGTAGGCGAAATTTCCGCTTGAAAATCGGCGACTTTACCTACCCGATTTCGCCCATTTTGGTCACCCAATTTCGCCCATATTGCGACTCAGTTTCGCCCATATTGACCCGAAATTCCTTTAGCTTTCCCCCACAAAGGCCCAAGTTGTTGATAACTTTTCTACCACCTTTGCCCCGAAATTTCGCAAGGAAGCCGCTGTAGCGGAGTTGATTTTGCCCTATTTTTGACTTATCTCTTTATTTTTAAAGGAGTTATGCAGTTTTTACAAAGTCGAGTAAAAGTGCCGAAAATCCGCCGATCCACCGAAAGATTTTAAAAAAACTGCGTCGAAAAAGGTGAATTGTTGACAACTTGTTGATAACTCAAAAAAGTTTTCAACAGCCGAAAAATCGCCAAAATTTTCGAAAAAGTGACAAACCTGCGTAAGGGATTTTGAAGGGAGAAAGGGATTTTGAAGAGATAAAAGGGATGATAGGATAGAAGGGATGATGTGGGGGCGACGCCGCCCCCACACCCCTGCGGCAGGACTGAGTCCTGCACGCTACGCATCCTATCGGATGCTTTTACTGGTGCTCACAAAAAGAACAGCGAGAAAGAAAGGCGAGGGGTACGGGGAGCGCAGCGTCCCCGTCGTTTGGTGTGTCCCGTGTAGGGACGTGAGCAGGAGTCGCACGTCATCTTTTCTCGCTTCAAATTTCGCCTACTCTCTTTTTAAATGGTATACTATTTGTTCATTTTGTTTTATCTCATTGAGCCTATCGAGTTTCATCATGAAATACGATTTTGAGTTTTTTGACCAACCGCTCGCGCGCAGAAAGAGTGACAGCATTAAGTGGCGCCAATATTCGGAAGACGTCATTCCGTTGTGGATCGCCGACATGGATTTTCGTGCTTGCGAAGAGATTACAGAAGCCTTAGTGCGTCGTGCTCGCGAGGGATGTTATGGCTATGCGGTCGACTCTGAATCTGTGATTCAGGCGATGATTGATTATCATCGTGAACACTATGGGATTGAGATTGCACCGGAGTGGGTCTTGCCGCAACCCGGCGTGGTGACCTCCCTCAACCTTTTCTGCAAGCTTTTGCACGAATTGCGTCCCGCCGCTTCTGACGTCTTTATCGGCGAGCCGGTGTACCACCACTTTATGTCGGCGGCGGAATTGCAACGCATCCGCGAACGGAAGATTGATCTCCAGATGCAGGGTGCGCCTCTGCCTCCTTTGGAAACGTTGGATCCAAAGGGCGCAGGTGGATGGATGTTCTGCAACCCTGCCAATCCGCTCGGCTATACGTGGCGCGAAAATGAACTGCGCGACGTCCTCACCTTCTGCCACACGAACAATCTACTGTTGGCTTCGGATGAAATTCATGGTGGGCTCGTATTGGATGCACCGCACGCTTACAAGCCCATGCTTTCGGTGGCACAAACCGATGCCGAACGCGCCTCCGTGCTCTCCTTCATTGCACCGAGCAAGACGTGGAATCTGCCAGGATTAGGATGTGCCTTTGCGATTGTGCCCGACCCCGAACTCCGCCACCGCTTCCACCGTTCGTATGATCAGATTGTCCCCTGCGTCAATCTCTTTGGTTGGGTGGGCGCAGAGGCCGCCTATCGTTATGGTGAACCGTGGCGCTTGGGTGTGCTCGCCTATCTCCGTCGCAACCGCGATCTGATGGAACAGACCGCCGCCCAGTGGCGCTTACCCTTGTGCCGACTGGAGGCGACCTACCTCGCCTTTATGGACTGCACTGAACTATTGCCCTACCTCAACAATGAGACACCAGCCGCCTTCTTCCTGCGCCACGGCGTCGCCGTACATGATGGCGACATCTTCGGCAAGCCAGGTTGGGTGCGCATCAACCTCGCCACCCAAACAGCCCTCTTAAAACAAGCTTTCGAACGCATGGGCAACGCCATCGCCGCATTACCGCGTTAACGAACCGATTGATCACACGTTACCCCTACTTAAGGATTCCTCATGTCTACTTTCGCCTTCCACACTTACGGTTGCCAAATGAATGTCCGCGAGAGCGAAGCCGCCGCCAAGGCGTTGCTTGACGCAGGTCACACCGAAGCGCCAGACGAAGCCTCTGCCGATATCATCATCGTAAACTCCTGCTCTGTTCGTGGGAAGGCAGAAGACAAAGCGCTTGGAAAGTTGGGACTTCTCTGCGCGACCAAGCGCGAACGTCCTGGACGCGTGGTGGGCCTCATGGGCTGCATGGCGCAACGCATGGGTAAGGAAATCTTTAAGAAGATTCCGCTTTTGGACTTTGCCATTGGGACCCGATGCGCAGATCGCGTGGCTCCCGCAGTGGAAGCGGCGCTTCAAGGTCGCACCACCCTCGCTTTGACCGACCTGCACGAACGCCCCGACGCGCCGAGCGGCCACGTCTACGGCGGTGGTTTTTCGGCCTTTGTAACGATTTTATTGGGTTGCAATCGCCGCTGCACCTACTGCATCGTACCAGACGTGCGTGGCGATGAATGGAGCCGTCCTGCGCGTGATGTGATTGCAGAAGTGCGTGAGTTGGCGGTACATGGCGTGAAGGAAGTCACCTTGTTGGGCCAGTCCATCATGAACTACGGCCTACGCACGCCCGCCTTTGACGAACAAGACCCGCCCTCTCCTGGCGGCTACACCCTTCCCTTCCCGCGCCTTTTAGAAGCAGTCGCCGCCATTGATGGCATTGAGCGCATCCGCTTCACGAGCGGTCACCCCTCTGGCGTGACAGACGAACTCATTCGCCTCTACCGCGAAGAACCCAAACTCTGCCACCACCTCCACCTGCCGGTGCAGAGTGGCTCCACCGAAGTTCTCTCGCGGATGCGTCGCGGGTACACCCGTGAACGTTACTTGGAAGCCATCCAAAAGTTGCGCGATGCCGTGCCAGACATTGCCATCACCACCGACGTGATTGTCGGCTTCCCCGGCGAAACCGAAGCCGACTTCGAAGCCACGCGCACCCTTATGGCTGCGGCAAAATTTGACAATGCCTTCATCTTCAAGTACAGCCCCCGCCCTGGCACCGTCTCTGCCACGTGGGAAGACGACATCTCCGATGCCGAAAAGGCGCGCCGAAATCAGATCCTTTTGGGCGACCAAGATGTTCGTGGTGCGCAGCAGAACCAGGCTCTTGTCGGTCAAACGGTGGAAGTTCTCGCCGAAGGCCCCAGCCTGCGCAATAAGGCACGTTGGTCTGGACGCACTTCCTCCAATAAGATTGTCATCTTTACACCGCCAGAAGGCATTCGTCCGGGCGATTTGGTGAAGCTCACCATCACGAAGGCAGCACCGCAAACGCTCTACACCGAATAATCCTTTCGAAGGAGCATTTTTATGAAAAAATACTGCTCGCTCGTAGCACTTCTCATTGCAACGCTTTGCTTTGCGGCGCCCAAAAATGTCATCATTATGATCCCTGACGGCACGGGGCACGCATCGCTCACCGCCGCACGCCAACTCAAAGGTGCGCCCCTCGCAATTGACGCCGCCATCTACGGCATCATCTCCACGCGCTCTGCAGACAATAGCGTGACCGACTCCGCGGCGGCCGCCACCGCAATGGCCTGTGGCCAACGCACCTACAATAGCGCCATCGGTGTAAGCCTCCAGCAGGTCCCACTTCGGTCCATCTCCGAATTAGCCTATGCACAAGGCAAAGCCGTTGGCATTGTGACGACCGATTTGGTTACCGGTGCCACCCCCTCTGGCTTCTCTGCTCACGTCTCGAAGCGCGATCATGCCACCGACATTCTCGAACAACAAATCGCCTCAGGCTTTGAAGTCTTCTTCGCGGGTGGCGGAAGTGCGCTAACCGATGATTTGCGCGCCTACCTCATAGAACAAGACTACACCTTCGTTGCGACGCGCGAAGAAATGAACAAAGCCCAAGCAGATAAACTCTTCGGACTCTTTGCCCCAGGGCTCCTCACTGCAGAGGTAGACCGCCGCGCAGGCGCTGGTGCGACGGAGCCGACGCTTCGTGAAATGACGGAAAAGGCGCTTGATGTCCTTGCACGCGACCCGCAAGGCTTCTTCTTAATGGTCGAAGGTGCGCAAGTTGACAAGGCCAACCACGTACACGATTTGCCCTGGGCCACCTATGACTTATTAGCCTTTGATGATGCCGTCGCACACGTGCTCGCGTGGGCTGAGAAGCACCCCGACACCCTCGTCCTCATTGCGCCCGACCACGAAACGGGTGGCCTTACCATCCTCAACGAACCCTCTGAAGGCGCCCGAGCCAAAGCACTCGCAAGCGTCACAAAGAAGACGACCGGCACTGCCGCAGATTACTTCGTGGGCTATTCCACCACGTGGCACACCGGCGTGGACGTCTTCCTCGCAGGCAACACCCCCACCTGCCGACCCATGCGCAACTGTGACATCCTTGAAGCCATCACAGGTACCACCGCCACCACGCTCACTGAAATTCAGGGAACGACCCTCACCGAAAACGGCATTACGTGGTTGGTAACCGCCGATGGCAAACGCCTCCGTGCGCAACGCGATGCGATTTACATTCGCTCCACCGGCAAATGGTACCAACGTTAAACGAGTGCTTAAAAGGCAAAAACAAACGTCGAAAGGGTGACTTTTCGACGTTTTTTATTACCTAAAAAATATTTTTGAAATTCTATTGAAATAGCCTATAGGGTTTGTTACAGTTTGGAAATTCCTTACGTGTCTGAGATTCCTCCTCTTTGTGTGGAGATTTCCGTTGAAAAATGGAGACCGCGAGGCTTCCTCCCCAAAACTTAATTCTTCTACTGGTAGACTGCGATGTTCAACAAATCACATCTCATTTCGAGCGGTGTCGGCGTCGTTTACGGCGTCCTTCTCTCCGTGACCTGCTTCCTCTTCTTCTCTCCGCGGAAGACGCCGAATCAAACCACACCCCCTGCGCAACCGAGCCCAACGGAAGCGCTGCCCACGCGAGCACCGCTACCGATTCCCGATGCCGCCACAACCACGCCGCAAACGGAGCACGCTACGCAACCCGCCGCCACAGTAGCACCCACGCCCAAAAAACTCTGGATTTCACACGCCACCGCACCAAGTTACTCGGCAATCAAGCTCCGCGTTTTAGCGGAAGAAGAGGTTCCCTTGAGCCTCGGCGAGAACTTATTCATTTCGCCTGAGGTCTCCAACGTGAAGGTGAATTGGCAGTATTGGAACTCCTCCATTGAACTTTTTGGAGACTTCATCCCAGAGACAACCTACACGATTACGGTCAAAAAAGGCGCAGCGACGCGCTCGGGCAACTATATCCTTGAAGAAGACCGCACATTGACCGTCACCACTCCAAAGGCCACCCCGAGTGTTCATCTCTATGGACGCAAAGGACAGATGCCCTTCACGCCAGAGACCTCCCTTCCTTGCAGTTTTATCTCCTGCGATGAAATTCAAATGGAAGTCTGGCGCGCCTTCTCCAACAACCTGATTTACTATGGCCAATCCACTTGGCACGACCACCTCATGGAAAAGGTGGCCGAGCACACCTTTAAAGTGCCCCTCAATACACGTCGTGAGCAAAACGCACTCCTCCCCATCTATACCCTTCTGAAGGGGAAGCCTGGCGTCTATCGTTTTAGAGTCTCCACTCCCAACGGCCTCTCCTCGGAGTGCTACCTCATCTTGTCAAACATCGGTGCCACCTATGCCTACGACCACCGCAACTTACCAATCGTCTCTACGCAACATCTCGTGGACGGCACACCAATCGTTGGGGCGGAGGTGAAGCTCTATGATTACTTCAATCAATGTATCGCCCACGGCATCTCAAATGAACAAGGCGTCACCGTCACCTCTCTTACACCCGAAGCTGCCACGCGCAAAGAGCCCTTCTCTCCGACACGTATGATTATTACTGCAGGAGAGGATATTACGATTGTTGAGTGTGATAACGCCACCGAACACACTGCGTATCGTCCTACGCTCAACAAGATGCCCACCTTCCCGACCACCCTTTGGCCCGACCGCGATGGGATTCATCCTGGGGAAGCAGTGCAAATTTATGGTTTGATTCGGACTGCAGAGATGGATGCCGCGGCAGCATTTCCCCTCACCATCGTATTAGAATCACCGTTCAACAACACCCTCGCCACAGAAAAGGTAACCTCCAATCAAGATGGTTACTTCACGACCTCCCTCACAATCCCCGAAGGTGGGCGCTCGGGACACTACTCCGTCTTGGCCTACGTCGGCAAAGAATTGCTCGCATCAACCGCTCTCTACGTCTCCGACTTCACCCCCAATCATGTTAAGTTAGGGCTTGCCTTTGCAGAGGATTCAACGGAAAAATTAACGTTGACCGCGATGACCTACTTCGGTTCGCCCGTGACCCAGGGTACGGGCTCCTACACCCTCACGGCAGCCTACGCGCCACTTCCAAATGCATGGCAAAACTGGACCATCGGCACGAACGAATCCAAGCAGCGCTTGCGAACCGATACATTTACCAAAAACTCCGACAGTGCCGACCTTTCACTTGAAGGGGTAACGCTTGATACCCTTCAGCACTTCAATGCGCCTGTTCGCGTCAATGCCTCGGCGACCTTTAGCGAACCCAATAGTCGCGCCGTAACCACCACCGATACATTTGACTATGCCCACCACAAAGCCTATCTCGCCCTACGCTATGATGAAGAGACCCAGAACCTTGAACTAAAGCAATACTTCCCCAACGAGAAAGAGGTGGCGCCAGGCACCATCCAGAAGTTCACCTTGAAAGAAATCACGACCGATTACGAACTCGTACGTGAAAAGCACGGGTGGCGCTATCAATGGATCACGCACACAACGGATGTGCCACTCAATGGCGCCTCTGCACCCTTTGATACATCGGCCATTCAGCTCACCCAAGAAACAGTACGACGCTCCTTGGAAAATCTCGCCCCTGGCCACTACACGTTAACCGCCACCTTAAATGACACCGTCACGACCTCTCTCACCTTCTGGCATAGCTGTTATTACACTGGAGAGGCGCTCGAGAATCCCTCCAATCTCACCTTTGAGGTCGACAAAGAGTCCTACAAGCCGGGCGAAACAGCCCTCGTATCCTTCATAACACCGATTGATGGACGTGTCATTATCATGGCGGGCGATAAGACGTTGACGCACGCAGGCGCAATGGACGTAACAGCGGGCGTGGTGACGCTTCCCATTGAAATCCCAAGCACAACGAAACATGGCGTGTGGACCGTGGGGATTACCTTGGTGGCGAAAAATATCAACCAAGAGGCGCGCTACTTTGGCGTTGCGGAATTAAAGCTCGACCATAGCAATCACAAGCTCAATCTCTCACTTGACCTCCCGAAGGTCACGCCTCCCCAGCAGCCCCTTAATCTCTCCCTCACCCTCACGGACCAAAAAGGCGAACCTTGCCGTGGCACGGTGGCAATCTTCGCCGTGGATGAGTCGATTTTGGACGTCACTGGATTTAAAACGCCCGATCCTTACCAAGCCCTCTTCCAAATGGCCGACACAACGTTTACCTTTGGTGATATCTATGGCACGCTACTTCCACAATTAAAATTGGGCGCGGATGGTCGCATCGGTGGTGACAGTGCAGAGGGCCTTAGCCGACGAAAGATCGATGACACGGTTGATGTTTCGCAAGCGACCACAGTGATTACCTTCCCCTTACAAGAGGTGGATGCCACAGGGCGGCTCACCCTCCCCGTGGAACTGCCCGAATTTGTTGGCTCCCTACGCTTCATGGCTGTTGTCGCGAACGGGGAGAAGGTTGGCTCCACGGAGCACACCCTCATTGTGCGCCCGCCCATTTCCTTCACAACGGCAGGGGTGCGTTATGCCTGCGCAGGTGATGAGATGGCGTGCACGGTGCGCTTGATTAACCACGATTTGCCGGCCCAACCCTATACGTTGACCATGGGTGACCAGACCCTTCAGGGCGAATTCGCACCTGGCGCAACGATCTATCACACCTTTACACTCCCCGCCGGCGAGACTGAAGTCACCTTAAAAACGCGTGATTTTACCACCTCGCTCACCCATCACGTCGCACTCCAAGAGGAGGTGCCGCTCTACACGAAGACGATCATTCGGCAGTTGGCTGAAGGCGAATCCCTGCCCGCCGATGCACAACCGCTCCCCTCCCTCGCAGAGGCGCGGAAGGTGGCGCTCGAATGGTTGAACGACTATTCCTATCGATGCACTGAACAACTCTCTTCCAAAATGTTGCCCTACTCCTTTAGCACCAATCCTGAAGAACGTGACATCGTGAGGCATCTCTTCAACGCCCTTATGCCACGACTCCAACCTCAAGGAGGATTCAGCTTATGGCAAAGGGGTTATTCCATCCATGTGCCGGCCTCTCTCTTTGCCAGTCATGTATTGATTGAAGGCCATCAATCGGGCATCCTCTCCAACCATAACCTTGACCGCATTTTACGCTTCCTTGAAGACACCGCCACCTCTACCGATCCCGATAATCGTGGCGAAGCCGCCTATGCCGCCTTCTTGCTCGGAGAGGCGAAGGCAACCAAGGCTGCAATCGCTGCGGCACGCAACCTATTGGTGACCAATAAGACCGATACCGCTGCATTTGTTGCTGCGGCGACCTTGGTCTTTAATGGTGTGGCAGACGAAGGTACGCCGATTATGAAGGCTTATCTTCAGCAAACCCCCATCCCGACACCACTCTTGCCAATGTATATGAATGAGGTCGCCGCACAGGCGATGGTCCTTGAATTCGCCACCCGTGCAGGCATCATAGAGGACGAACCTAAACGTCTCGCACATCTGCTCTCGCGGGAATGGTATACAACACAGGCCAATGCATGGGTGGCACGTGCCCTCGCCTATTACGACACCCACGCCACACCCACGCTCTACCGTCAAACGATTCATACACGTATCTTGCAAGACAATGCCCCCATCTCTGTGAAAAAAGAGATTCTTAACCGTGAAGGCAAGCCACAAACCACCTTTACACATGGTGAATTAGCCTATGTTAGATTGACAATTCAAACGCCTACGACAATTGCTCATCTGGCGATTCGCGACCGTCTGCCGGGTGGATTTGAGTATGAAGATGCCAATCTTGCCACACGTGAAAGTGCCACACCTCCCGCATGGACAAAGGAGGACAGACAACTCACCATTCAGTCAAAAGAAAATCTTGGCGCAGAACTGCGCTTCTTCGGCGAGATTTATGCAACAGAAACGAAATCATTAATCTATCCCGTTCGTGCCAGCACCAAGGGAACATTTGCCATCCCTGCAGCGGTCGCGGAGGATATGTATCAGGCAAATATCGTGGGCGGTCATGACCCACAAGAGATGCTCATCATTCAATGATGTTCCAACGATTTAGACGAAAGCACCGATGGTGTTGGCGATGCGCCATGACCGTCGGGGCTTTTGTGTTGCTTGGATGGAGTGCATGGATGGTGGCGCCATGGTGCGTTGAAGATCCATTGCCCGCGCTACTTCAACGTCCTGCCGCACGCCTTTACACCGATGTGAATGGCATCCCGCTCTATGCCCACTCGGGTTACGATGCCCAGTGGCGCTTTGACCTTACGTTGGCAGAGATCTCACCCGATGTCATCCGTGCCACGCTCATCGCTGAAGATGCTCACTTCTATGACCACGCGGGGGTGGATTACGGCGCACTCCTACGCGCCTCATGGCAAAACCTCACCTCTGGCGAGATTATCTCTGGCGCGTCCACCCTCTCTATGCAGGTGGCCTCGCTCGCGACTTGTCGGAGACGGTCATTCTGGGGAAAATTCCTCCAAGCCGCCCGAGCTCGTAAGATGGAGCGCCATCATAGCAAGGATGAGATTCTCACCGCCTATCTCAATCACGCCCCTTACGGCGGTAAAATCACCGGCATTGAAGCCGCCGCCCGCTACTATTTCAACGCTACGGCAAAAGACCTTACCTTCGCCGAAGCCACCCTCCTCTGCGGTCTTCCCCAACGCCCCAATGCGCTTCGCCTCGACCGCCATCCACAGGCCGCCAAAAAACGTCAAGAGCGGCTTCTCAAAATGATGGTGCGCCGCCACTTACTCACCGAAGATGAGGCGCAAACCATTGCGAATAGCGCAGGGTTACGTTGCCGAGACTACCGTTCGCCCGCAAGTTTCCAACGGATTGCCAAGCCCGATGAAAACCTCCATGCGCTCAAGGCAGGTTATCCCATTCGCGCGATCTGGCAGAGCCATGCGCTCACCCTATTGCGCCAACAGCAATCGCAGTTGCCCCACGTGAAAGATGGCGCCTGCGTAGTGCTTGACCGCCACGCACCACAAGCACCCGTCATCTACCTCGGCACCCTCCACTTCGATGACCCAAAAGATGGCCAAGTTGATGCGGCGCGAGCCAAGCGAAGCGCAGGCAGCGTCCTCAAACCCTTCTTCTATGCCGCCGCGATTCAAGGGGGACTATTGGCGCCTGAGACGCAACTCCTCGATGCGCCTTTACGTTATGTTGACTACGCACCAGGAAATTACGATGGCTCCTTTCAGGGATGGGTCAGTGCACGCACAGCACTCGCAGACTCGTTAAATACCCCAGTCATTCGCCTCTTACAGACCTTAGGCGAAGCACGCACCAAAGACCTCTTCCAAGCGCTTGACTTACCTCTGGGCAATCAACCAGGACTCACCTTCGCCCTCGGCACAGGGGGCACTTCCCTCCTGCAACTCATCAAAGCCTACCACCGCCTCCCCGAGGTCTTTTCTCCCGCTACCGCCACGCTCATTGAGCACATGCTTCGTCGCCCACTCCCGCATACGACAGTGGATGTCGCATGGAAAACAGGCACGGCCAACAACAACACCGATGCATGGTGCGTGGGATGGACGCCCGATTACGTTGTTGGCGTCTGGTTTGGCAATAAGCAGGGCCCACGAAGCGAAGCACTTGTCGGCGTAAACGCCGCTGCGCCCGTCGTGGGAGAACTCTTTAATCTCCTCTACAAAGAGCGTCCACATCCCTTTTGGGAGGAACCCTCCACCACGCAAACACTCTGTAAATCCTCTGGACTTCGCGCCACCCAACACTGTACAGAGCGCTTTCAAGGCCACGTTCATCCCGACATTCCCCTTTTAGCATGTCGCTGTGGCCAACCCTTCACCACCCACTCCCCACTCGTGCTCTCCCCCATCACCGCCACCTACTGCGGAGATCAAGTCACCCTGCCACTCATCTCAAGCCGAAAAGCCACCCAGTGGTTCCTCAATGGCTCCCCCGTCTCCCCTCCTACTCTCACCCTTTCGCCCGGCACCTACACCCTCCTTGCCATCGCAGGCGACCGCACCGAAACAACCACCCTCACCATTCTGCCAAAAGCGCAACGCTTCATCCAATAGCAAACCCTCTCAGAGAGACACGCTTATTTTCAATAAGAGATAGTCTTGTATCAAGGTGGGAGCGAACACTGCACGTTGTTACCGAATTGGAAGGTTGCGCAGCGTGGTGCTACGTAATTGAATCCAGGTAGGAGAAAGATCCTCCCGTTGTTACCGCATCTCAACCTACGTAGCACGGCATCTCTCTTCTTTCCAAGAAACGCAAGATTACAAAAAGTGCAATGAACCTTTGTTGTACCACCACACTTTTACAACGAACTTTTGTTGTAACACTATACTTTTTACAGGGAACTTTGTGTAGGTGGTGCGTAAGGTGAGGGCTATAAAAATAAAAAGGCACCGCGGAGGCGGTGCCTTTTGTTGTGCGTTCTCACACGCGAAGACTTATTCTTCAGCAGCGAGAGCGGCTTCCACTTCGTCAGAGAAATCTGCGGTGGTGTACACGTTCTGCACGTCTTCGTTATCTTCGAGGGCGGCGATGAACTTGTTGATAGCCTTAGCCTGAGCAACGTCGGTCACAGGGGTGGTGGCCATCGGCATGAGCTTGACTTCAGCGTCAGCGGTTTCGATGCCAGCCTGGTTGAGGGCGTCGCACACAGCGGTGAATGCGCTCGGAGCGGTGAGGATTTCGAAACCTTCATCGTCAGCGTTCACGTCGTCAGCGCCTGCGTCGAGAGCCATCATCATCACGTCATCTTCGTTGAGGTCGCCCTTAGGAAGAAGGATCTGACCCTTACGTTCGAAGTTACGGGTCACGGAGCCGGACTGGCCGAGTTCAGAGCCGTTCTTCTTGAAGATGTTACGGATTTCTGCAGCAGCGCGGTTCTTGTTGTCGGTCAACACCTGGACGACGAGACCGACGGTACCTGCGTAACCTTCGTATGTGATTTCTTCGAGTGCTTCTGCCTGAAGTTCGCCGGTACCCTTCTTGATGGCGCGGTCGATGTTATCCTTCGGCATGTTGATGGACTTTGCCTTGGCGATCAAGTTACGCAAAGAGGGGTTGGTGTTCGGGTCACCGCCGCTCTTAGCAACGATCATGATTTCCTTTGCCAAACGGCTGAACATCTTGCCGCGCTTGGCGTCAGCTGCGCCCTTGGCGTGCTTGATGGTTGCCCATTTACTATGTCCGCTCATCTTCTCTCTTCCTTTCTTGAAGCTCGTATGAACACCGCCATTAAGGGGGGAAACACCCTTGCGTCTTCCGCTAGCGGTTAAAATGATTTGCGTATTGTATCACATCTACTACAAAAAAGGCAAATACCTTTCATTGCCTCTTTGAATATTGCACGATTGGCAACAAGCCCACCAAGTTCACGAATACCGCAAAAGTAAGAGAACCTGCCCAGCGGAAGGCATATCAGACGCGTGCAACTCATGGAAAAACTACAAAGGTACGCCAAAGGCGTTAGGAAGCAGGCGCGAAACGCTCGCTGACAAGGGTTACACCTTTGGTGTAATATTTCTTCCCCCTACGCACACTGAAAGTGTAGCAAATGGGAAGAGAGTCGTCAAGGGTGCGAGGAACTGTGAGCGGAGTTTTGGAGGCTTGTGAGCGAGGATTCGGGAGAAAAGTGGGCGAAAAGGACTCTTGAAAAAGGGCGACTTTCCGCGGGAATTTCGCCCATATTGGTGACCCAATTTCGCCCTTTTTCAGATTCAGTTTCGCCCTTATTGCTCGCGAAGGGTTGCCTTACCCCTCCAAAAACGGGCCATTTGTTGATAACTTTTCTACCCCCTCTGGGCCAAAATTTCGCAAGGAAGCCGCTGTAGCGGAGTTGAGTTCCTCCCATTTTTGTTTTATCCATTTCATTTTTAAAGACTTATGCAGTTTTAGCAAAGTTCAGCAAAAGCACCTAAAAATCGCTACTTCGCCAAACAATTTTCAAAAATCTGCGTCAAAAACACCGCATTGTTGATAACTTGTTGATAACTCAAAAATATTTTTCAAAGCGCAAAAAACCACCAAAATTTTGGAAAAAGTGACCAACCTGCGTTGAGATTGATTATCTCAAAAAGAGCGCTTCGCGCAGCACTGCCAGTATGGGCGTCTGCGGTGCCCCACGATGACAGCTCGCCCTCTTGGGACTGCCAGTGTGGGCACTGCGGCGCAGGGTTGCCAATTCTCTATTGGAAAGAATCATTGCAACTTTCCCTTTTTTATTCTATAATGATAATGTCAAGTTTAGTTTTTATTCATCCATATTTGCAGGAGAGAGCAAATGGCAGCAACAGTTACCGTCGAGATCTGCATGGGTACGACGTGTTATGTAATGGGCGGTGCGCAACTTGCAGGCATCGCAGAACGTCTTCCCGAAGAATGGAAAGACCGTGTTACCGTGAAGGGAATGCGTTGCGTAGGCGCTTGCCAACAGGCTGGCGTCTATGGTCGCGCCCCCTTTGTTCGCGTGAATGACGAGCTCATTGCCGAAGCAGATGAAGGCAAGGTGCTCAACGCGATTCGTACGATTCTTGAAGCTTAACCTAAGGAGATAGCTATGTCTATTCCGATGATCAGTGAAGCCGACCGTTTACGTCGCGAAGTTTTGGCTTACGTTATCAAGGCCGTCAAAGAAGGTAAGCACGAAGAGATTGATCGTATCCCACTGAAGATGCGTCCAAAGGGTGCACCTTCGTCGCGTTGCTGTATCTACAAGGACCGCGCTGCGCTGCGTTATCGTTGCATGTCGGCGCTTGGCTTCCGCGTGGAAGATGAAACGGACGAACTGAAGACATTGGCCTCCTATGCCGATGACACGAAGACCACGCCCCCCGCTTGCGACCCCTTCCTCACCATCTTCCCGGATGCTTGCTCGGCTTGCATGGAATCGCAGATTATGGTGACCAATATGTGCCGTGGTTGCTTGGCGCGTCCTTGCACCAATATCTGCCCGCGCAAGGCTATCCAGGTGCGCAATGGTCGTGCACGTATTTCTCACGAACTCTGCATTAACTGCGGCAAGTGCGCTGAAGTGTGCCGTTATCACGCCATCATCCAGGTACCGCTCGCTTGCGCAGATGCTTGTCCTGTTGGCGCAATCGGTAAGACCGATGATGGTCGCGTGACGGTAGATGACGAAAAGTGCATCCGTTGTGGCCGTTGCATCAAGGCTTGCCCCTTCGCGGCAATCATGCAGAGCAACCAGGTGGCTCACGTCGTGCGTGACATCAAGGAAGGCAAGAAGGTCATCGCTTTGGTCGCCCCCGCCATCAATGGTTTCTTCCCTGTTGAACCTGGCAAGCTCTACGCCGCACTGAAGCAAATCGGCTTCTCTGAAGTCCATGAAGTGGCTCTCGGTGGTGATGACACCGCTATCGCTGAAGCCGCCGAATGGGCAGAACGCAAGGCTGAAGGTGCGCCCTTCATGACCACCAGCTGCTGCCCTGCATGGATGGAATGCGTGGAACGTCACATCCCCGAAATCAAGCCTTACGTGTCGCATACGCCCTCGCCGATGATCTTCTCCGATCGCCGTGCAAAGGCAATATACCCCGACGCCGTCACCGTCTTCATCGGACCTTGCATGGCGAAGCGTACTGAAGCACACAAGAAGGGTTCTCCGGACTATGTGATCACGGCTGAAGAAGTGGGTGCATGGTTGATGGCTGAAAACGTGCAGTTAGATGACCTCGAGGCTGTCCAGCCCGAACTCGGCGGTACGCACTACGGCGCAGAATTCGCCATCAGTGGTGGCGTAGCCAACGCAGTGGCGCACTACTTGCCCGAAGGTGCTCCGAAACCGACCGTCTTCAAGATTAATGGTCTCAACAAGAAGAATATCGCCTTGTTGAAGGTCTTTGCGAAGACGAAGAAGGCGCCGGCAGACATCATTGAAATCATGGTCTGCCCCGGTGGCTGCGTTGCAGGTCCTTGCGCAATCGCCACGCCTGAAGACGCCACGAAGGCGATTCAGTCTCGCCGCCCAGAAGATTTTGAAGCATAAGGCTTCATCGTCTTCTAATATCAAAAGCCCCTAAAGCGTTCAATCAAATTATTCCCTGCGCTTTAGGGGCTTTTTATCCCCTCAAATCACCTTTCGCATCCTTCAAGTTCTCATACAGGCGCCGCACCGCTCACCATGTCACGCGGACTTCATCTATTCTGTTTTGTACTGACTGCAATGGCAATCCACTGCGGATTGCAGTTAATGCCCGATGCATGGATGATGCCACTCTTCTGTCGTCTCCCCGCAATTTGTGCCGCATTTTGGTTTGGTGTGCCATTAGACCCCGCGTCGCTCACCTACGTTGTCAATGATGTTACCTTTGAAATGGCACGAAGTTGCTCAGGTGAGGGCTTTTTCTCAATCGCCTTTTCGCTTCTTCTTTGGCGCAAACCGAAGTGGTGTTGGGCCGCGCTTCCCCTCACGCTCATCTTAAATTCCCTCCGCGCCATCCTCACTGCCACCTTAACACTCTCCCTACACGGAAGCCGCTTTGAAAGCCTCGTCCACCTAACCGCCGGCGCGGCGATTTTTATCTGTACTCTTTATCTACTTTGGTTTTTAACAGGAACTTCCCGCCATGACACCCACGACTAACCCTCCTCGCCCCCTTTTACAACGCCCCATTCTCCTCCTCCTTGTCCGCGTGCTCCTGCCTCTCTTGGCATTGGCGGCCATTGCCCTCATGCTCTGGCTCCACCCCCAGGGCGAAACACCCGCAGGCACGTCACTCAAGTTAGCGCACGATTATGACGGCGTCTATGCAGCAATTCCGTGTATTCTTGTCATTATTGCATCAGGGCTCTTCAGTTGTTTCACACGACGTTACGAACGCATCTCTACGTTTATCGCTTGGGCAGGTTCACTTGCGGCCAGCATCTCCCTCTTCTACTTCTCAGAGATAACCGATAATCTTATGTCGAGTGACTTGCTCTGGGATGTTCCTTTTATCTGTAACGCGACCCTCTGCTTTGGCTTAATCACGCCTCTCATTCTAACGCTTTGGCAAGCGGTTTCCCGACCGATTAAGCCCAATCTTTCCCCAATCTTGGATGCCATTGCCTCGCTCCTCTGTATGTTCGCCGTCTTCTTCGGCGGCCCCATTTGCGCCTACCTCTTATTTGCAATCGGTGTCCGAAACGACGCCGTTTGGATTACAGGTTGTGTCTCCTACCTCATGATTCTCCTCGCTGGTGTTTTGCACTTGTGTTGGATTATTGGCTCGTTTCATCTCAAACGTCTTGCCGCTCACGCCAACTACCGAAGAGGGTGGACCTTCATTGCCGCCTTTCTTCTCCCTCTGCTCGGGCTTCTACTCAACCGAACCATTCCCTTCCCTGGCGACTTTCAGTCTCCTTGGAGTTATATCCTCACCCTACTGACCGCCCTTGTACTCCTCTTGCCCGATAGCAAAGGCATCTTCGGCAAACTCATCGCAGCGGCACGTTGGGCCACCTTCCCCTTCACGCTCTATTTCTTCATTGTCTTTTTGCCCTTCATGCCATTGGCCATCCCTGGCATGCTCGCCTTTGGGCTTGGCATCTTACTCCTTGCCCCAACAGCACTTTTGAGCATCCATCTCCCCGCATTACGCCATGCCAATGCTTGCTTTTCCACCCGTTGGGCACGGGTGGCCGTAGCAATTGGTTGCAGTCTCATCCTTCCGCTTCTCTTTCTTGCCTCCATTGAACGCGACCGCGCAAATGTCCGCCCCCTCATTGCCGCCATCGCAGAACCCGACACCACCGCTCCCGCCGACACCCTTCCGATGGAAGAAGCGGCCGCCAAACGCGTTGCCGAGGCACTTCTTGAACGCAATTACAACCAAGGTTTCCCCCTCCTTCGCCTCTGGGCCGACTATCGTCTCTTTGATGGCATGTCGCCTCGTGCCGACATCTTAGAATCCTTAATGCGTCGCTTCAATCTTGAAAAGGAGGATCGCTACTTTATCCGTGGCCGAAAAACACAATCGCCATGGCGACAAATCCGCGCCAAGACCGCGACCGTTGAGACCGACTTGCGCGGCGTAGGCACGACCCAACTCACGGTTACCGTCACCATCCCTCAACTTGAATCCGCAGAAGAATTCCGAGCCCCCATCAAATTAGATGACGGCGTGTGGATTACTGGCTTGCGTCTCAAAATGCCTCAAGGTGGCCCTTGGCGTGATGGGCTTCTCTGTGATCGCCGTGCCGCGACATGGATTTACGAACGCCTCACCGAGAAAAATATTGACCCCGCTCTTCTCACCCTCGACACCCTTACACAGGGCACCCTGCGCGTCTCACCCGTAAACGAAGTTCGTCACGTGGAGATTGACCTCTTAATGCCCTCTCCCACTTGGAGCTCCACACCGATTACCATCGGAGAGGTCGCCGTTACCGTGCCGGGTGTCCCAACGCCAGAGGTCAAGGACTCACGCCCCACCGCCACTGTCTGTTTCATCGGCCCCAAGGCTGAAGCGCCCTTACCCGCCGCCACGCTCTATGTCACAGCGGTGCCACTGATTACGGTCACCGAATCTGCCCCCGAAACTCTCCCCACAGAGGGCAGGGTTGATGTGTCGCGTGCGCTGCGTTTCGCCCAAGGTGCCGCCTATGCACGCAACCTCCGCCTCACCGAAGCACACTTCGTGGGAGAGGGATGGGAAACGGCCACCTTCACCCCAGAACCTCCTCGACGCGCCCTCCCCACCCTGCCACCCGATAGCCCTTGGCAACAAGGTGCACAGGCCGCCCAACTCTCCGAGGCGCGCTTATACGCCCCCCACCCAGAATATCTCGCCCCCTTGCGAGAAGCGATGAAAGCCTCCAAGGCTCTCATACCACGCTTTGCCTACATCGTGGTGGAGACCGAAGCTCAAGAGCGCGCCCTTCGCACCTTAGATGCGATTGCCAACCAAGCCGACGCAGCCATGGACTTTGACACCCCCGTCAAACAATCCGCGCCAGCCTTCCTCCTGCTCTTACTTCCCCTCCTCCCCCTCATGCTTCGCAAAGGCACTAAATCGTAATCGCAAACGGATTTAGTGTCACACTGAACGAATTTGATAGGCGTAGCGTAAAAAACCTTGTTGCGCTTTTCTTCAAAGGTACATCCAATGAAACTGCTTGGCAAGATCGCACTCACCATCCTACTTTCACTCGTAGGACTCATGGCTTTGGCAGCAATTGCGTTCACCACATTTCTTTACATCGGAGGATGTGGTGATGCCAATACGCCCACATTTGAAGATGCCGACCTCTACCTCACCTATGAAGCACTTCTAGATGAAGACAATGCGTTTGTACACTTCGCCGCCGCAACGAATCATTATGCCGTACTCAGTGATAACCAAACCGATGACCAATTGGATGATTATCGCTTTCTAAAAGGCTATAGCAAAGCCTTTCCAGAGAAAAACTCCTTTCACCAAAGAGCCCGTAACGAACCCCAATCCGCGGCACGCGCCGATGCGATCCTTGCATCGCACACACCCCTCTTTGCTAAGCTTTCAGCAGGCATTCAATGCAAAGGCTATCGCACAATTCCCGCCATGGAGGCAACGCCTAAACCTTCCGAACCTCCAGCAACCGCCCAATTTGTCGATTTTGGCGCACTCTTATGTCTCAAAGCGCAACGCGAATTAGAGCGCGGCGATTTGGAATCCGCCACCCAAACCATTGAACTCCTCCATGCCTTTGGCAAGAAAATGCTCACCCATACCGATGGTCTGCTCACCTCTCTCGTGGGCAAAACACTCAAACAGATGGCCTATCAGAAGATGATTGACGCCGCAGGTATGGGACTTCTAACCGATGAGATGACGACACGTTTTAGTGCCTGCGTGAATGCCGATCTGCACACCCTTCAAGCAGAGCATGAACGCACACTCCGAGCAGAATACACCGTTGTCACGGTGCGAATGGAGCAGGTTACAGTTGAACAAATCATCGCGGCAATGGATGCCCTGCAGGATGCCCTGCAGCAGGTTTTTCCAGACGAAGAGCCCACATTTACTGAACAATGCACAGACTTCCTCAGCCGCACCCTCCTGCGTTGGCCGGGCTATCTACGCTTCTCGCTTCACCCTCGCTCCACACGCGTCCTGCTTGCAGACATTGCACGAAAGGCCCTCCAAGGTTGCCCCCAAGAGCCCCTTCACACAACGACGAGTAACTTTACCCCCAATCACCTCGGAACCGAAACCATCTCAACGTTTGCAGAAACATGTAAGGGCATGGCGAACACTGCTAAACAGGACGCCTTCTTTTATGCGAAAACGCAGCTCATCTTAGCTACCATGAAGTGGCAACAACGTAATCATGATGCTTTTCCACCCTCATTAGAGGCCCTTGTTCCAGAATATCTCCCTGCGGTCCCCATTGATCCATTGAGCACCGATGCGCGTCCACTCGCCTACCATCCTGCCACAGGCACCGTATGGACAGTCGGCGAAGAAGGTGAATTTGACTACCTCGAATACCTCAAAGCCACCCCATTAGACCAAGCCTTTGGCACCCTCCGTTACCAACTGCAAGACAATGCCTTCCGCCTCGACGGCCGCCCCCACCCACACCCCACCCTCAAACGCCGATAATAAATTCCCATCGGCCACTCAACGCTCCCCCCTCACGCCACACCTTACCGCGAGCCACGTAAAGCGCATGACCACACCACGACACGATGATTGCCACCCCTGTGGATGCAAGCGCGTGTTTCTGCGAAGCCTATAAGCGCCTATGCCGTTAGCTTGGCATTCCCGGTGCCTAAAGACTGTGACGCATATGCGGGTTGCACGCCTCCATACGCACTGCGAAGCTCCTTCTTTTTCTTCTTAAGAGGCTGAATATCCCTTACTAAAAAAATACAGCAGCCGTGGGGATGACTGCTGTAGGTTAACCACTGAGCGATGCTTCGGCTTACTTGCGCTGCATCAACCATGCCTCTGCCTGCTTTGCTTGATACCGCTTCGCCACCTCAAGTGCCGTCTTCCACTTCGAAGTAGGCTCGTTTATTTTTGCGCCATGCTTAAGTAGTAGTTCCATCAATGCCACATCATTCATCGCCACCGCTGTATAAAAAGCCGTCAACCCATTCTGCGGCACAGCATTTACATCCACACCCTTTTTCAACAACGTCGTGATGAGTTCTGTGGCATTCTCCAACTCCATTGCAAGCATCAGCGTGGTAGCCCCCGACTTTGCCCACTTCACCTTCACATCCGCACCCATTGAAACGAGTGCCATCGCCGTATTCACATTCGCCCGCTCTAACGCAATCTGAAAAGCCGTCTCCCCGGTGGGGACGCGTGCATTGACATCAGCTCCAGCCTTCACCAAATGCTCCACACATCCACCTGCCCCATCCCAGGCGGCATGATGCAACGGCATCCAGCCTTGCTCATCCCTTGCAGAAGGATCGGCACCATAACGCAACAATGTCTTCGTGCTAAAGACCTCACGCCCCTGAATAGCATAATGCAACGCGGTTAACTGTTGCTTACAACGCACATTCGGATTCGCCCCCGCCTCTAACAATGCCACAAGAATGATATCATGGCCGAATCTTGCCGCCATCGAAAGCATTGTAGCCCCTCGTTCATCCAAACGATTAAGACCACCCTTCGGCACAAGTAATTCACCTCCCTGCGCCGTTTCCGTTAAGCCACCCACACCATAACGTTGATACGCACGCGCCACGCCACGTTGTTTGACATCAGACGTTACCACCGCTGTGCCATCCTCCAAAACAAATGTCACATCCCCAGCCCAAATGAGCGGCTTATCCGTGTACTTAATTGACACAGAGGGAGCCGCCTGCACCGCAAATCCCAAGCCCAAGCCTACAATCAAAGTAAACATCATCCGTTTCATCATAAACCTCCATTCAAAAACAATTAATCACGCTGCCCACCCAG
>JAEIGA010003926.1_pt1 | contig 23109 bp, 30 predicted proteins | sample 9270691 | NCBI WGS metagenome assembly JAEIGA01 (sample SAMN17057246, study PRJNA624740) | gut metagenome | biome: biome; isolation source: fecal sample | host: Bos grunniens | place: China: Xizang | collected 2019 | reverse complement strand
TAAAATTAAATAAAAATATACCATAGCTGTTTAGAAAAATAGGGCAGATATTAGATACCTGCCCTATATAATTTTATCTCTTATTACTCAGCGTCAGCAGCGGGGTCGAAAGCCATACCTTCGTCGGTCAGAGTCAGATACTTAACAGCAACGTCAGCCTCAACGGTAACAGGGGTGCGAGATGCAAAGCCCTTACGTACCAGAGAGTTAAAGCTACCATTTACGCTTCTCTTCTCAATACCGATAGCAGCGGACATATCATCCAAAGTAACGATATTACCTTTATTTTCTTCCAGATAAGCAAAGATAGCCTTAATGGTATCGCTCATCTCGGTCTTGTCGCAAGCAACGCCTTCATCGGTAACTGCCAGAGCAGAAATCTCTGCGGTACCAGGAACGGTAGCCTCAACGCGCACACCCAGACCCTTCTTCTGAAGAGCGGTAAATACGCCATTTACAGTTGCTTTAGGAAGGTCAAGAGCTTCTGCAACGTCAGCAGCGGTGACATTAGCACCATTGATTCCCTTCAAATAATCAAGAACTTTAATACTATTTTCGGACATAGCCATTGTGATTTTTCTCCTTTTTGTTTTAAAAATTTTTTTGATTTTTTTACCTTTTCAGGTTGTATAAATATTATACAAAAATTTTTTTAGAAAATCAAATTTTTTCCAAAATTTCAAGAACCATTTCATCAATGATAGCAATATCCTCAAGATTATCAACCTTACTACAAAGCTTCATCATTTCACCTTGTAGTTTATGTTTTTCTTGAGAATCAGATGCTTCTCTGATTTGAAGTTCCACTTTAGCAATTTTCTATGCTAAAGCTTTTAATTCTTTTCTTTTCATTTAAAATTTTCCTTTTCTAATTTTTACAATTATATTATACAAAAATTTTTTTTAAAAATCAAACTTCTGCAGGAATTCTTCTTCTGTCAAAATCGGAATACCAAGCTTTTTAGCGCTTTGATTTTTAGCTGAGGTAGAATTAATATCATTATTGATAAGATAATTGGTTTTTGAACTAATAGAACTCACCACTTTACCTCCGTGAGCTTCTATTTCTTTTTGTAATTCTCCTCTATTTTTATAATTCTTTAGCGTTCCAGTTACTACAAAAGTAATTCCTTGTAGAGAGCTTTTCTTTTCAATTTTTTGATAATCATTTACTTTTATTATATTTTTTGCCATATAATAAGCTTCCGAATAATCGAATCCTGTTAATGCTCGTGCGGTTTCTGGACCAATAGATGGGATTTGAGTATAATCAAAGCAATCATCATCGGCTTGCATAAACGCTTCCCAGGAGCCAAAATATTCGGCTATAACTTTTGCGGTCGCCGGTCCTACGAACTGGATACCGAAGGCAGAAATATAAGCATCTAATTCTACCCCTCTACAAGCTTCCTCAATAGCTTCAAGAATACGGTCTACAGATTTAGGGCCAAAACCGGGTTTGCCAATCCACTCGTCGCGGAAATTAGAAAGACTAAAGATTTCTCTTGCGTTACCGACCCAGCCCCAATCAATTACTTTTTCAAGAGTAGCCGTTGAAAGACCCTTGATATCAAGACCTTTCTTACCGCAGAAATGGTCTAAATGATTGATAAGTTTTCCTTCACAATGCGGATTGCTGCATACAAGAACTCTAGTGGTCTCGTTCTTCCGAACCTTGGTCGGATGGCCGCAAACCGGGCAATTCAATGGAGGAACAATAGGAACTTGCTCCATTAATCCTTCATCTGGCTCTGCATCGTATACCTGAGGTATAATCATATTTGCTCTATAAATTCGGATAGGTTGGTTAGTATAAGGAACTCCAAGAGTTTGTTTGATAATATTTAAATTATGCAAATTTGCTCTTTCAATAATAGCTCCTTCAATCTCTACTGGTTCGAATATAGCTACTGGAGTAAGGACGCCAGTTCTACCCATTGTCCATTCAATATCCAAAAGCGTGGTAGGATATAGGTCATCAGCAAATTTATAAGCATAAGCTGCTTTACTATGATGATCGGTAGAGCCAAGAGACTGGCCATATTTAATATCATTGAATCTCCCTACTAATCCATCTATTGGATATCCTTCTTCTTGAGCTCGTTCAACGAGAAATTCCTTGGCATCCCAATCAAAAGAGCTGGTCCAGGGGACAGTTGTAAATCCAAGTTTATCCATAGCAGTTAATCGGTCAATAAAACTATTACTTTCAATACCCCCAACAATATTCCATACAACGAATTTTAAATTGCGGGCCGCACACTCCTTAGAATCCAAGAGGCGGATACTACCTGCTGCAAAATTGCGGGGATTAGAATATTCACCTTGGAACTTCTCAAAATCTTGATAAGTACAAAGAATTTCGCCATCTACAATTAATCTACCTTTATGATTAATTTTCTTCGGAACAGAAGGCAGGGTTAAAACATTATGAGTAATATCTTCCCCTATTTCTCCATCTCCGCGAGTTTCAGCAGCAACTAATCTACCATCCACATATTCAAGAGTGCAAGTTAGACCATCGAGCTTACACATCCCAACCACATCATACCCAGCAAAATACTGGAGAAATTCTCCCCAATCTTTTGTTTTTGCAAGACTCAACATTGGATGATTATGTTTTACTTTTTCTAACTCATTTACAACTTGATATGAAATCTTTTGCGTAGGTGAGTCAGGCAAAACATGACCGGCATATCGCTCTTTTTTAACTAACTCAAAATAAAGTTCATCCCATTCTTGGTCTGAAAGGAGGGGTTTTCCTTCATCATAAGCTTTAGTTGCTTCATTTAGTTTTTTTATTAATTTATCCATAAAACATATTTCCTTTTTATATTTTATTTCTATATATATTATATAATAATTTAATTAAAAAGTCAATAAATAAAGTAAGATATATTAGCCGAAGGCTAATATATCTTACTAATATATTTAATTCTTTTTCACCTGCTGTAAGAATATTGTATCAAAAATTTTTTATTTTGTCAAGTTTTACTTACAGTTTTAATTTTTGAGCCTTTAATAACTTGGCTTCCTGCGGACGCCCCTCTAGAAACGGATGAAACGTCAGCTGCACTGATGCATAAGGATTTGTTGTCGCCGCACACAAGCAAGGAATCTTCATCAGCTACCAAAGCAGCTGCCGCGATTTCTTCACCTTTAATGCAAATTAGACCTTTGCCTGCTCTCTTTTGGACGGGTAAATCAGAACACTTAAATTTCTTTCCATATCCACTCTTGGTAAATATTGCAAGATTATCTTCCTTATTATGAACTGGCAAAGCGGTTGCAATATAGTCTCCTTGAACAAGAGACATTCCTTTGACACCAGAAGCAGTTCGGCCAGAAGCTCCAATTTCATTAGAATTAATTCTAATACCCATTCCATTATTACTTAATAAAATAATATCTTCATCTTTAGTAAGGAATACTGAAACAAGACTATCTCCGTCACGAATACCAGTGGCTATAATACCACCTTTTTTCTTGGTTTTGGTATAGTCTTCTAATGAAGTTTTCTTAATTTGTCCTTCTTTAGACACAAAGAAAACATATTTTGCGTCAGTATCTCTATATAAAGAATAAATTACAGTAGGCTGCTCTTCCGTTTCCATTTCAACCAAAGATTTAACTGGAACGCCTTTAGCTGTATTATTACCTACAGGAATATCATCTACCAACAAACGATACATTTTTCCAAGAGTAGAGAAAATCATAAGAGAGTCTACAGTATTGGTTCGGATAACCATTGAAGTAATATCATCTTGAGTTTTTACTCCTTTGCCGTTTCTCTTTTGGGTGCGGAAGGAGGCTGTGGGCACACGCTTAATGTTTCCACCCTCAGTGAGAACTACTACACACTTTTCTGGCTCTACAAACTCAATTTCTTTCTCTTCTTTTGTTGTATCTGCGATTTGCGCGAGCTCGGTTCTCCGATCGTCGCCATATTTTTTTACTAAGTTATTCAAACGAACTCGTAATTCATCATAAGGATTACTCAAAATTTCTTCCAATTTTTTAAGCAATTCATCTAATTCTGCTTTTTCTTCTTGAAGCTCAATTTTTTCCAAACCAGCCAATCTACCGAGCTTCATATCTACGATAGCTTTCGCCTGCGATTCAGTGAATTTATACTCGGTCATAAGGGCGGTCTTGGCAGCGGCCGCAGATGCAGATTTTTTGATAAGGGTAATAATATTATCAATATCTTCTAATGCTTTCAATAAGCCTTGTAATACCTCTAAACGAGCCAATGCTTTATTTTTATCAAAAGCAACTTCTCTCTCAATACAATTCTTATTATGCTCTACATAGATTTTGATACAATCTTTTAAATTCAGCTCTGTTGGAGTTTTATCAATTAAAGCAACTTGGTTGTAAGAAATAGAAGTTTGAAGACTTGTTTCTTTAAATAATTTATTAATAACTGTTGCTATTGGAGCATTTTTTTCACACTCAATAACAAGTCTAAATCCTTTTTTTCTATTACTTTCATTGCGAATATTTTTAACGTGATTAATTCTTCCTTCTTCGCAAGCTGTTCCGATTTCATCCATAAGAGGTTCGGTAGCCACTCCATAAGGAATTTCATAAAAAACAATATTATTATCTTCTACATTATATTTACCTCTTATTTTAATTGAGCCATGCCCAGTCTTCATAATGGCGGGAATATCTTTCTTGTTGATAATCAAACCACCGGTAGGAAAATCGGGACCCGGAAGGGTAGGTTCTTTACCATCGAGGTAATCGTTGATTGCGGCCGCCACTTCCTTGAGATTGTGTGGTAGCCAGTTACAAGCCATTGCTACACCGATACCTGTATTTGGATTACATAATAGGTTAGGGAATAAAGCTGGTAAGGTGACCGGTTCATCGTCAGACTCGCTATAATTTGGCATAAAATCAACATTATTCTTTTTAATACCAGCCAGCATGCCTTCTTCGGTCAGTTTCGCCAATCGAGCTTCGGTATAACGGTAAGCGGCCGGACCATCGCCATCTCTATTACCATTAGACCCATGGAAGTCAATAAGGGGGTATCTCATAGTCCAATCTTGAGAAAGACGAACTAGCGCTCCATAAATTGAACTATCACCATGAGGGTGAAGTTCAGCCATAACATTTCCTACGATGTTGGCACATTTTACATGAGGCTTAGCTGAGGAATACCCTTTATCGAAGGTTCCATATAAGATTCTTCGAGCTACCGGTTTGAGACCGGACTTAGCGTCGGGTATACTTCTGTCGGTATTGACGGCAACCGCATATTCTATAAAATTTTGTCCTAATTCTTGTGTTAAATCATTATACATTATCGGAAGCCTCCTTACTGTGTTTCTTAATATAAGTTTTACGAGGAACAATAGCGGTTCCCATCAAATCTTCAAACAATTTATCTGCGGCCCGCACGTCCTCGACAGTAATCTGTCTGATAATTCTACCTTTTGGATCAATAAGAGTTTCTTCGGTTTCTTCGACGGACATCTCTCCTACGTATTACTCCACTATTACTAGTGGTACTGACTATTTCTTACCCTCGGGCTAACGCTTTAACTGCCGTCATAGGGTGCTACCTTTTTGAATTACGTATCAATAGTAATTCTACTCCACGACAAAGTGGATAGTCGATACAGGATTAAACTACAATATTTTTCCAATTCTAATAAGACCATACATTGTTAAAAGAGCCGAAAGTTAATAATTCTTTATAATCTTTATAGACTGTTTTTCTATTTTCACCATTTTTTCTACGAAGTCGAATATTATACACATCTTCTTCAGTAAGTCTAGCTCGACCATTACTACTACCAGAATTTCCAGTATTATGAAGATGAAATTCTTTATTTTCTTCGGTATAAACTTCTGGCATAATATGTTGCCAGGATTCACCTTTCCAGATTTTACTAAATCCACTTTCTCCAATGCGATCTTTATATAGCTCATAAACTTCTTTTCGTCTTTCTAGATTATTATAACGAATTCTAATATTTTCTACATCTTTAGATGTAAGCTTATGTCTTGGATGAGCATCTCCAACATTTGATTCTCCTCCAGAAGTCATATTATATCCATTATAATAAGTATCATAAAGAGCTATATAATATCTTTCTTTTTCTCCTAATTCCTAAATACTACATTCTTCAAGAATTTCAAAAGAAAAATTTTCAACACCATATTTCTTAAAAGCTTTGTATAAAGTTTTATAACTTTCTCTTTCTTGATTATATGGGGTTAAATGGTATTTCCAACGATCTTCTAATTTGGTAGAAAGACCAATATAAGAATGTCCATTTATATTATTGGTTATTTTATATATTCCAACCATTTTTATTATCTCACTTTCTTTTTTATAGTAAGATAATTCGTAGTTTTTTCCCACGAGATTATCTCCATTATTATATAAATTTTACACATTTCCGATTGTCCTGAAATGTCCTTTTTATATTGGAGACTACCTCGTTAGCCACTCCTAAGAGTGACCCCTCTGATTAGAGGAAAAGTAGCTAAGGGCCAGACTATCTCTTACCCTTTCAAGCGATTTACTGTATATTTTTTACCCGTATGAGTTTTTCTAAACTCTTCCAAAGCGGCATCATCTTTTAGATATTTATATTCTTTACCAATAGTAATCTTATAAAGAGGGGGGACACCTGCATATATATGACCATCATGGATTAACTGCGGGCAGAAGTTCCAAATGAAGGTATAAAAAAGATTCTTGATATGGCGACCGTCAACATCGGCATCGCTCATAATAATAATCTTATCATATCTCAAATCCTCTGGATTATAAGTGATTTTCATTGTCTTGGGATCGATACTCAAACCAAAGGCATCAATCATAGTCATAATCTCTGCATTTTTTTGGATTTTATCAAGACTTGCCTTTTGAGTATTAATTATTTTACCTCGGACTGGCATAACGGCTTGGAATTCATTATCGCGAGCAGACTTGAGGTTACCAGAAGCCGAATCACCCTCGGTAATATAGATTTCACATTTACTGCGGTCTTTACCATAGCAATCTGCGAGTTTACTGTCAAATTTCAAAGCCTTTTTCTTTTCAGTCTTGTTGCGAACAGCTTCTCGAGCTTTCTTTGCAGCCTCTCTTGCCTTACGAGCGGAGATTGCTTTATCAGAGATATTCTTTACTTCTTTCTCGTTCAAGAGCATCCAATTGCGAAACGCTTCTACGAACGGGGCAACGAACGGCCGCATATCAATCTTGGTAATTCTACTCTTTACCTGGGCATCATATCCAACTCCGGGGGCAGTAATATTAAATACTAAATACATACCCTCTTGGATATCATCGCCAGTAAGATTATCTTCTTTTTCTTTAAGCCATTTTTTCTCTCTTAAAAATTTATTGAATTCTCTTGTAATAAGAGTTTTGATTTGGGTAATATGGCCACCTGTTTCAGTAAGACCCGTATTTACATAGGGTATAATTGAAAGAGAATAGTTGGAAGTGTAAGTCATTACCAAATCCATTTTATATTTACCATCTTCAAAATTCATTTGAAAACGATTATCAATCATTTCTTTGTCTTTAACAGCTTGGTCTACCAGATCGTTCAAGCCATGCTCTGAATAATAGGTAGTTTTAGCACCATTATCATCAAGTTCGATAGTAAGACCGGGGCAAAGACAAGAAGTAGTTTTGAATAAGTCTTTGATTACTTTTATATCTACTTCTGGATGGGTGAAGAACTCTTCGCTTGGCTGCCATTCTACATAGGTTCCAGAAGGGTCTTTTTCTTTTCCTGTCAAACGACTTTCAAATTCACCTTCTTTGAACATAATTTGTTCAAAATTACCATCCCTAATAGTCCAAACTTTTAGCCAATGAGATAAAAAAGTAGTAATTTTACTACCAATACCAAAAGAACCTAGAGAGGTTCCTTCGTAGGTTCCATCTTCACGATATTTACCGGAAGTATTCAAGACACTAAAGGCAGCTTCAAGAATACTTTTTCCATCCTCTCGAATAGAGTTTGGAATAAATCCTTGTCCATAGTCTCTAACTGATACTATGTCTTTATTAATTTTTACTTCGATTTTGTTTCCATGTCCCAAACGAAATTCATCAATCGCATTAGAAACAATTTCTACCAAAAGCTGAGTGGAATAAGTTGTGTCGCCAGCATATACTCCTGGACGAAGCCTGGTGAACTCCAATGGCGACAAAGATTCGATAGACTTTTCATCATATAGTTTCTTTGTACTCATAAATCTCCTTTCGCTAATCGGTCAGCTAATTCATTGTATTTATTGCCAGCATGGCCTTTACAATGTTTTAGTTGTAGTCGATAGCCTTTTTCATAAAATTCATAATACGCTTTAATTAAATCTAAATTTTCAGGAGGTTTTTTATCGGCTTTTAGCCATCCTCGTTTTTGCCATCCAAACATCCAAGAGGTATAAGAATTAACTGCATAAGCAGAATCACTATAAACTTCTGGATTTTCAAGACCGTGATTTAATAATACCCATAAGATGGCTTTTAGTTCTTCTTTATTATTACTTGTGTTAGTAGTTCTTTTAGCATAGCAATCTAAAACTTCTCCAGTCTCGCCATCTATTTGCACAACTGAGAATCCACCAGTATTTGGAAAATTGCCATTGTTGGAACAGCTACCATCAACATAATAGATTTTAGCCATTTTTAACTCCTTTCTTTAAGATTTTCTTTTTACATATATATTATACCATAGTTTTTTAAAAAAATCAACTCAAAAATTTTACAACGGGGCAAAAAAAAAATAAGGCTTGAAGATTTTACTCTTCAAGCCTTATTTTATATACCATAGTAGATATCTATATTATTGTAGTTTGCGGCTAGCGGGTCCTAGGATTCCTCGAAGCTCTGCTCTTCCGATTCGGTTATCGGCGCGGCCGCAATGTCAGCCATAATAGATTCAAATTTAATACCATCTTTTGTATTCTCAGCTTTTGATTTACTGTAGTAACAAGCCGCACTGGTGCCATAAGCTCCCCAGGGCAAAGCTATCATAGAAGCAAACCAAGGTAAAGTTCCTGTATAATTTTTAATTACACAAAAAGCAGCTAAAGCCAAACAAAAGAAAGTGATAATCCAAATTAGTATAGATTCTTGGATTAATAGAGTTTTAGAAAACTCTTTATTATTATTTCTAGCCATCGTATCTGTGGAGAATGGCAGCCATTTCTTCTCTGGTTAAGAATTTACGAGGCATAACATTTCCATTCTCATCACCTTTAATGAGACCTTCTTTTTCTGCCCAGGCCAAATCTTTCTTAGCCCAGCTATCCGCAGGTTGGGAAGCTAATTGTTTTAAATAAACTTCCATCATTTCGTTAAATCTTTCTTGAGTCATATCGTCATCGTCCTCCTCTTCAATAAGATAATCGTTACTATAATAAGTTCCTACTTTATTAGGAATTTTTAACCAATTGGTAGGATTCTCAACAGTTCTGTTGGTATTGCTTTTTTCAATTTGAAAATGTAGGTGAACGCCAGTACTATTTCCAGTGGTGCCCATAGTTCCAATTACGGTGCTTCTAGAAACTTTCTAACCTACTTTTACCTTTACACTTCCTTTAACCAAATGGGCAAAGATATGAATTTTTTTAGTAGTTGTCTCTTCAATTCTTACATACTGTCCCCAGCCATTGGCATCCCAACCAACAGATTTGACAATACCATCACAAGTGGAATGAAGGGTTTTATTATCGGCAACAATGTCGATACCTTTATGCACGCCACCATTCCATAAGTCTCCTTTTCGACCATACTCGCAGGTTACTTTAAATTTTCCATCAACAGGTAAATTTGTCATAGTGTTTTCTCCTCCTTTACATATTTTCAGCAATCTAACTAATTTTAGACCTATATATATTTTTTAAATCTATCTGACCATAAATAGACTATCCTCTAAAAACCTAAGACATCCTTTCCATACCATTATTTTTTCCTTCATATACTTCTAAATCGGTCTATGTTTTTCTATCGCCATCTACAATAGTGATACAATTATTACCAATTCTTTGAAGTAACATTTTTAATAATACTATATCAAGGTTTTGACTTTCTAAAATGTAAACTCCAGAATAAGCTGGCACTTCATAGCCTCGAGCGTCGCCCGCAGGAACTAATACAATTTTATCATCATTTATAAGTCTTTCAACTGCCTATGTGCCACCTAACTTACTAGATAGAACGTTTCCAACCTGACTTGCTAAGAGTTTCTCTAGCTAACTTCCGGGGTAATAACCAAGCTTGGCCGCATTGCGGGCAACCACAGGGTTACAAAAGATTACTATTCTATCTATTTTTCCTTTCTCCATAAGGGAGAATAAAAAGCTTAGTGCCAAGAAAGTTTTACCTGAGCCAGGAGGCCCTCCTAGCAGAGTAATTTCATTTTCTTGCAAACTGTCCATAGCAGCAATTTGATATGAGTCTTTAGGTTTTACTAAACCAAAATATTCAGATTTAAAAGTTGGATATTTTATTTTTCTTAATCCTTTTGAGGTATTTTTATATACTTCTTCGGGATAGTCAGTTAAAATAAGATATTCATTTAATAATAATCCTTTTTCAAAATGAGAAATGTCAGAGTAAAAAGTAGCTAATTCGGCATCACCAAGGGTTAATTCCTAATAGCCAGTATAATTATCTTTTTCTGACTTTAATGTTTCAACTTTTGGCAAAAATCGTTTCGCTATGTTAAATAAACAAATATCATTAGTAATAAAAATTACTTCGTAATTTAGACTTGCGGCCGCAGATAAAATTTCCATATCAGCATTTGTCTATAACTTATTTTTTTCTAACCATTTATAGTCAGGCGAAATAGCTTCATAATTATTACATTCAAAAAGCTATTTTGAGATAAGCCTAGCTTTTGCACGCGTGGTTTCGTCTTTGCGGATTGAGTCTTTTATATATGATAACTCTTTTAAAGTAGTTTCACAGAGTAGAAATTTTTCTTGGGGTAATTTCTCTAGCAAGAGTAAACTGCTAGTATCATAAAAATTAATCATCTTCGTCATCTTCCTCTTCTGGTTCGGTATAGATAAAACCTATTTGATGCGCGGGCGGCATTTCTTCTAATGCTAGTTTTTGGTTAATTTTCTAAGCCTGTGCTGTTAATTTTAATTTTTTGACTTCTAGCCAAGTTAGAACTAAATCAGACAAAGAACTTAGGATAGGAAAAATAATTTGTATAAAAATTATACCTATCATTACATAAATAAGTGGGAACATATAAAAAATCCTCCTAACACATCATATAGATTCTATATAATATAAAAAAGTGAGTAAGAAACTTACTCACTTTTGGCCTTATTAAGAATAGCTCTTGTCTGTTCGGGCGCCATAGCAACTGCCTCTCGGAGCATTCTCATTTTTTTATAAAATTTATCTTTTTCTGCGAGATAGTCTCTTAAAAAATTTTGGAGCGTAGTTATCTCGTCGTTAACCATAGCTAAGTCATTTTCATAAAGATGAATCTGTCTCTGCAACATATAATTTTCGTAGGAATTTGGGTTAAATTTTTTACTTCTATTCATTGAATAATATAGTTGTTTTAATGCGTTAAGCTTGGGTTTTAATTCATTATTTTTAATATGTTGAAAATATTTAATAGTAGCTCGAAATTGTGCTATTGTTTGTCCGGTCTTTTCACTAGCAAAGTCAGCGTCATCTTTATGGCACTGTGCCTTTCCAACGAAACTAGTATTTCCAGAAGTTAGTATACAAATTGACTCCATTGTTTCTGGGTCATATTGAAAAATAGGTTCAGTAGTCAAGATTTTTCTCCTTTCAAATTTTCTACTTGTATTATAACATAAAAAATTCCAAAAGGCAAATTTTGGTCGAAAATTTTGTATAGGCGATTTTAAACCAAACAACGGCCGGCATCGGGGTCAAAGGGTATAAAAAAAAGAGTATGGATTTCTCCATACTCTTAATTATCAGTTTGCAGATTGTAATGGTCTATTTGTTTAACTAAAAATTTATTATCTAATAAATTTTTTAAAGACCATTCTTGCTTCTTCATATTATTTTTTTCAGAATAGGGTATTCGATATAATTTTATATTATGAGTAATACAATATTCATTTTTTTGACAATCTCTTTCATACCCCTCTTCGCTATAATATCTATTATTTTTATAATGCTATTCTCCATCAAATTCTATATAACAATTATAATCTGGTAAATAAAAATCAAATTGTAAAGGTTTTCCTTTTTTACTTTTTAAATCTTCTCTCCAGCTTTCTGTTTCAAATGCAATATTTTCTTTTAATAAAATTTGTTTGATTATTTCTTCTCCTTCTGATTTATGGAAACAACCACAAGAAGTAGTATTACCACTATTTAGAGCAGAAGTTGTGGTAATAATCTCATTCCCACAATCACAAAGACATACCCAGGCAATACTATTACTATAAGGAAGTTTATTTTCAGCTTTTTTAATAACTATAAGTTTTCCAAAGCGTTTATTTATTAAGTTTTTTGCATTGGTTTTTCCTAAAGCGGTAATCTACTCTTTATTTTTGCAACCACAACTGGTGCAATGACCTCTTTTTAAATTTTGACAAGTAGTAAATTTAATATTGCCGCAATCACATAAGCATTTCCAAATTCTACGTCCATCTTTATTTTTTTGTTCCGTCGGCTCTAAAACAGTTAAACGGCCGAATTTTTGACCAGTTAAATCTTCATATTTTGCCATTTATTAATCAACTCCTTTACATTATTATATAAAAACTGGGCGAAACTTCTTGAAAAGTTTCGCCCAGAAAAATTATAAATTATTTTTTAGAAAATTTAGAAGTAATTCCATTTAGTAATCCTGTTAAATCGACGCCATTTTCAGATAACCCTTCAATTACTTGATTGGCAGTCTTCATAACATCTCCAACCAGTTTACTGGAATTATTGTCTCCGTACATAATGATTTTATCAACCTTTTCTAAGGGACCAGAAGCACTGGCCACAATAGAAGGTAGAGCTTCTAAATACATCTCTACTAATGAAGCTTCGCCCATTTTCTTTTGAGCTTCTGCTTTTTTCTCAATAGCCTCAGCCTCCGCCGCACCAACGGCCGCAATACCTTCAGCCTGCTGCAAAGCGGCATATTTATCAGCCTCAGCCTTAATTCTCTGCGCCTCAGCTTGCTTCTCAAGTTCATAGGCTCTAGCATCGGCTTCCTTTTGACGGCAAATCAAAGCTGCTTCTGCCTTTTGGGCGGCCGCATATTTATCTGCGTCGGCCTGCTTGCGGACCAAAGCGTCGAGTTCACGCTCTTTCAGCTGAATCTCTTTCTCTTTTAGTTCAGCTTCGCGCTCTGCACGGGCGATCGCCGCATTCATAGCAGCTACATCGTGTAACTCTTTCTGCTTTTGACTTTCGATCTGCGCAGCAGCTTCTGCCTGAGCCTTTTCAGTATCAGACACCTTCTTCAACTGAGCCTGCTTGATGGCCAGGTCGTTCTTACGGGCCGCAATTTCTTCAGCCGCCTTTACTTCAGCGTCATTAGAAATCTTAGCATTTTCCGCCTTGGCGATAGCAATTTCCTTTTCCGCGTTGGAACGGGCAATCTGTGCCTTCTTCTGGATTTGAGCAATATTGTCAATACCCAAATCTTCGATAACTCCATTGTTATCAATAAAGTTCTGAACATTGAAGGATACAAGCTCTAAGCCGAACTTAGCCAGATCGGGAACCGCATTGGCCTGAACCGCCTCGCTAAATGCCTTTCGGTCGTTTACCATATCAGTCAGTTTCATAATACCAACAATTTCACGAACATTACCTTCTAGCAAGTCTTTTACCTTACCACCAATAGTATCACGATTGATATTCAAGAAGTTCTGAGCCGCCAGCTTAATCATTTCGGGGGAACCACCTACTTTAACCGAAACACAACTATCAACTTTTACATTGATAAATTCGGCAGTAGGAACAGCGGAAGAAGTTTTTACATCAATCTGAATGGCACCAAGAGCAACCTTATCGAGTCTTTCAAGGAAGGGGAACTTTACGCCGGCCTTACCGATATAGATGCGAGGTTCCTTGCGGAGACCAGATACGACATACGCTACATCGGGCGGAGCTTTGAAATAGCCCAAGGCAAAAATGAGAATAACGAGTAAAGCGATAGCGCCACCTGTGATTAAATAAGTCAACATTTAACTTTCTCCTTTTATATATTTAATTTTTTTATAAATTATAACATATCCATACATTCTTGGACTTTAGCTTTCATCTCTTCGATGATATCGTCCAGAAGAACGGGAACGCAATTATGGGCATCAAGAGAGACATTATACATATAGGGTCTATCTTCAAAGAAATGCCGCTTATCGTGCGTATGACCGAAGAGATTCAAAGTGCATTGGTGCAAGCTTTCTTTCTCTAAATTTCCGGTCAAAGTCGGAAAATGCGACAGATAGAAATGATATTTTCTATACTTGAAGATAATAACATTTTCCATTTCAACGATATTCTCTAACTCGCTATAAAGCTTCCAGCGAGCGTCGGTATCATGATTTCCACGAACTAGGTGGATATGACCCTTGAGTCGCCGCAGACAATCTAGCCCGTGCTCATTGTCATTTAGCATTAAATCACCAAGAACATATACATCATCATCCTCTTGGATAGTTTCATTCCATCGAGCGATTACTGCTTCATCGTGCTCTTGGATAGTATTAAACCCACGAGGACCATAGAGAAACTCTCTTTGATGACCAAAATGCAAGTCTGAAGTTAAAAAAATTCTTCCCATTATCTATTACCTCCATTATTTGGTACTATCATTATACCTTTTCCATCAGGTTGCGGGAACCAGATTTCAGCATAGTGATGCTTTTCATTAAAAGTAGGTTTTTGGAATTGAATATCCATTCGTCTTATAACAGACCGAGGGACAAAAGCTCTTCCTTCTCTTTTATCATTCTGTGCGAGTATAGTTTTTAAATCGGGTTGAATGACGACAGGAATGATATTGTAGCCTTGAGAATTGATATTATCTAATACTGTGCTACGAGTTTTTGGAGTTAAATGAGTAGCATCAATATAGATAGTTTCAATTTCAAGATTAATAGCATTTTGAATTTTTTTACAAAAGATTTCAAAAGTCTCTGCTTCATGAGCAAAGTAATCTTCTCCATCGTGGAGTAAAGTGAACCGAATGGCATCGCGAGAGATGCAAATATCGGTTCCATCATTTTTTAATCTTTTTTCAATCCAAGTGCTCTTACCTGCGCCGGCCGGTCCGCACATCAGAAATATAGTTTTTAACATCTTCATACACCCCTTGGTTAAAATTTTCAATAAAGACTTGTTTTTCTTGAGGAGTCCTTATTTCCACGTGATTGTATTCCTGCTTACAATGAGGACAATAAAGATTTTTCAAGTGATATTGCTCGCGCATGCGGCCGCCCGCCCTAAGGACCGGAAGGCCAAGGCGGCCGCAATTACAGCAATAAAAATCGTGTGATTCGTAGCTCATTACTTACTACTGGCACGAACGGAAGTGGGCATAAGAATATGGATTAGCCAAATCAGCCCAAAAGTCTGCCAATAAGACAAAACAGGAAGTCCAAAGACAGGAACCATAATTGCGCCCCATAGCCACATACCGATACCGGCAGTAACGAAAGAAAGAGCAACACAAAAAACTACCGTTAAAATCGTTAACAGACAGCCTTCAGTAAATTCTTCCATATCAACTTTCCTTTCTATTTCTTATTTATTTACTATATATATTATATAATATTTTTTATAAAAAATCAAATAACCCCCTAGAAACTAGGGGGTTAGAGGAATTATTTAGTAAAGAGTATTTTTAAAACGCAATTATTACTGCTGAATTTGATATAATTTTAAGAATATCTAAAATAAACTATCTATTATCTTTTTTGCGAGTATAAGGGTGTGGCTATAATGCCAAAGATTTTTTATTTTTTTTCATTTTGGAGTCCCAACCTTTCTAAAGTAATTTCATTTATTTCATAATAAGGAATACGAATTAAATGAATATTATTTTTTTTACAATATTCATTTTTTAAATTATCTCTATACTATATTTCTTCTAAGCTATTACAATGACTCCACGACGCTTCAGGCCCAAAATAATGTTGTCGTCCATCAAATTCTATTAAACTATATAAAGTGTTGTTTTTAAAAATTGCAAAATCAAATCGTAATGTGCCATTTTTTTCTGTTTTTAAATCAGGAAAAGAATATTGCGTGCAAAAATTAATATTATTATCTCGAAGAATTTTTGCTATTACTTGTTCGCCTCTTGATTGTACACATCCACAAGATTGAGAACCACCAGTTTTTAAATTATTATTTAATACCTCTACTATATTACCACAATCACATTTACATAAAGAATAACGAACTTGTTTGTCCCTACAGTTTTGTTTTTTATATCCTAAATCTTCTATAACTGTTAATAAACCAAATTTAGTTCCTATTGGGATAGTTCCTTTTTCATAATTCCTTTGTATTACTTGTTCACGTCTTAAACAACCACAAGATAAAGAACGGCCAGAATATAAATCTCTATATTCTTTATATCTTGTTTTTCCACATTCACATTGACAAAAAGCCATACGGGGTGGTCTTTTTGCCTTGCTATTGGGATTAACTGTATTTATTTCTAATACTGTCCATCGACCAAATTTTGCACCTACTTTTATATCAGAAGAATTCATATAATTATACCTACTTTCTGGAGATTTGGATTTTTTCATATCTCCATAATTATATGATTCCGTGTTAAACACAATTATAAAAAGTTGACCTTAGTTTTCATAAAATTTTGGGTCACAGACATATCCTTCTGGTAATTTTTTTGTTTGTTTGAAATTTTTCCAACGATTTGCAATATTATTTAAACTATCTATTCTATGATAGAACATTTCAACATAAGGGCGAACTAATCGGTCGTCATGATAATACCCAAATAAATAATATTTCCAACCTACATTCTTCTCAATTTCTTCCAAAAATTTTTCCATAGACTTGTCTACTTTAGATTGGTCAATCATAGGAAGAAACAGGTCTCTTGGTTCCCAAGAAATAGGACAGGTATGGGAAAGAATGAAGTCAAAGTATGCCCCTTTTACTGTCTTAAGAATATTATCCATTTCATTTTGAGTTAACATTTCATTATAGAACCAAGGCCATTTATTCAATAAACGATATTCTTTATCAACGCTATAAGCTCCACCGAGCACAAGACAATTATAGTCACCAAATCTATAAGAATGACCATCTTTTAAATAGCGAATATTTGGATATGCTTCTTCAATCCAAACATGGCCGCAGATACCATCATCCCAAATATTTTTAATATTGGGCAAATCCTCGGGTCTTGCTTCATGGTTTCCACGAATCAGATAATAAATATATCCACGATTTTGAAGCATTGCTTTTTTCTTTTCGTCGGTTTTATTAAGGTAGAAATTTAATCCAAAGTCTCCAAGAGCGATAATGGCAGTAGTTTCAGGGTCATAGTTAGCGAGCTGCAAATCCTGAAGCATATAGGTAAAATTTCCGTGTTGGTCTCCTACAACAACATAGTTTTCAATCAAAGTTTATTTCCTCCTCTCCTATTTTCTTTATATTAACAAATTCGTCAAAATAATTTTCCATTTCTTTGTGGAACTCTTCTGACTTAGCATATTCATTTACTTCTCCAAATGCCAAATCTATTGCATCCTCATAGGAACAATCTCCTGCGTAGTAAGATGCAGCATAGTTGTCTATGACTTCAAACTTTTTTTAGTTATTGGATTTACCATATTAGTAACCCTCTTCTTTTAACATTTCTCGCTCTGTTCTCAAAGAGGAAAGAATAGGGTCATCATATGATAGAATTCGTTGCGGACTATCCCAATAGTCAGAATGACTATCCTTTCCCGTTCCAGAGTTCGGATAGGTGACTGCGGCCGTGGGCTTTTCTTCTTTCAAGTATTTTTTAATGGCGGCTGCAAGCAAACAGCCACCATCCACTGCGTGGAAAGCGCAATCGCGAATACAACTGCCCATTGAATTATTACATCTACTTAAAGGACAAATCATTTCAATTCCTCCGATATAGCAATTTTCATAATATTATATTGAACATCATTTAGTAATTCATCCACTTCTTTATTAGGATTAAAATCGTGTGTTGCTTTGACTGATGCATACATATTATCAATATGGTCCATTGCAACCTGAGCTATTATTTCTGCGGTCCGCAGGTCCCGGGGTTCGGTTTTCAAGCTTATAAGATACTCAGGGTCGTGCGGCCGCAAGCAACTTTCATAGCTTTCTCCGGAGATATACCTTTCAAGATACTCATCAATTCTTACCAAATGGTGAAGCTGTTTCATACAGTATCCATACTTCTGGATATCATCATGCGTGCTTGGCAAATCTTTCTTTAAAGCAACAAACTTGTTCATTGCAATGCCTCGCATAGAGGTTACCGCGCGAAGAAAATCGTAATGAGCAATTTCTTCTTTATGCTCCACAAGGCGCATCCATTCATCCTTATATAAATCATTCAAGATATAATAATCTGTAAATAAAATTTCAAGGAAGTTTAAATTCTGTTTTCTAAAAGTTTCGATATAAAGCCTAATATCTTTGTCGTCAGTGTGTTCATTATTCTTTCGAATAAAGGTAGTGCTTACGGGCTGTTTATTAAAAGCCAAATCATCGAATGTCGGCACTACAATGAGTTTCGTATCCACATCCGAGGTGGGTGTCTCCAGTCCATAGTTCTGACTGCCTTGCAGGAAGCATCCCACTATTCTGCTTGCTGGAAAGCGCTTCTTCGCATCCTCCAAGTGTTGTCGTACTCTCATAAGTGTCATTTTTTATCACCTCATATTTTAAATCATCTGGTATAAGTATAAATTCATGGTCTGAATGATATTCATCTAAATGTTTTGCTATAGCTTTAATAGTATCCATATCATATTCCATTAAAGGATACTAAATAATAATCAAATTTTGTTTCATTTTATTTCAATTCCTTTTCCTCTAAGATTTTCAATACATTCCTGATAATATTCTTTATTATGCTCAGGATAAATGTTTATACCGCCCTCGCTTTTGGAAAGATAACTGTCTAAAAGAATACTATTGTACCAGCCCTCTTGTTCCCCAAGGTCTTTGCCTCGGTAATCTTTGTGATACCAAGTTTTATCGGGGTTATATCCTCTACGAAGCATTTCGTCCATAACAAGAAAATGGTATGCGACTAAACGGGCGGGTTCATGGGTAAAGACATAATTTACTACCGAGTGATTGCGGCCCCAGCCTCGGCCCCGAAGAGCACAGGCTTCGCGATGCTGACCGAGTAATTGTTGGCGAGGAAGTTTGGATATTAAATTTTAATGCCAAATTCTAATTTACAACACCTTCTTTATTTTATAATATATTTTGAAGTTTCTAACTTTAAATCTTCTATAGTTATTTTATCTTTAATAAAATAAGGTATTCTTATAAGAGGAATACTATTTATTTTACAGTAATTGTTTTTTTTACAATCTCTTTCTAAGGTTTTTTCAAAATTTTCGGGTGAATTCCAGCTACTTTTTGCTGTGTTGGCATAGTAATGTTGTTCGCCATCAAATTCAATCAAATATGATAATTTATTATTTTGAATAATTCCAAAATCAAATCTATATGGTATATTATTTGTATCAGATACAAAATCATCAAAGCGATACTAAGTAATAAACATTATATTATTTTGTCTTAATAATTCGGAAATTATATATTCTCCTTTGGAGTTTAAACACCCACAAGAAAATTGCCGATTTTGACGTAAGTGATCACCTTTGATAGTAATTGTTTTTCCACAATCGCATTGGCAATCCCAATATAACCTTCTGCCCGACTTATTAGATTTATTTAATACTAACAATTTGCCAAAACGCTTTCCCGTTAAATCTTCATAAAATTTATGGGGTTTAATATTCTATTCTTTTAATCTGCGACTAATTGTATCATTTGAACAACCAAAATACTCAGCTAATTCATAAGTATTCATTTCTTTATTTGTATATTTTTCTATTATGAACTAAATTTTATCTTCAGTCCAATCAATTCTTTTACCAGGCATTGATAAACTCTCCTTTTTTTATTTTTATTTCATTATTATATAAGAATTATGAGACTATTTTTGAAGAAAAATGTCCAAAGTCTCATAATTATTTATCAATCCTTTATTATTTTATATAAATATTATACCATATTTTTTTATAAAAATCAATAAGGGGTAGATTTCTCTACCCCTTATTTTTTAATTAAACATTCAAATTTACTCCGCCGACAATATCTTCAAGAGGTGTACCTCTCAAGAGCTTGTTCACGACGTCTGCAGTGCTTTCATCATCGCCGGCCAGTGCGTAAGGTGCAATAGCCTGAGAAACGGCAACCAGCATATCGTTATTAGACTTAGAAGTAAGAGCGGCTACCAGATCGGGTCCAATAGAGCCCATAACTTCCTTAACAGTTTCGGCATATACTCTCTGACGCTCTGCCAGAAGTTTCTCTTGCTCTTTCTTAAAGTCGAGCTTCATTTGAGTTTCAAGTCTCTCCTGCTCGCGCTTAGATTCTGCTACGGCGTTCAAAAGAGCTTGAACATCTGCTTTGGCCTGTGCGGCCGCCTGCTCGGCGTTCGCCTTAGCTTCTTGCTGTAAGCGGTCTTCCTCTTCGGTTCTGCGCTGAATAGCAGCCTTGGCTTCCGCACGCGCAATCTTGGCTTGCTGCTCCAAATCCAAGAGATACATAGCATTTTCATGCTCCATCTCTGCTTCTGCGGCCTCTGCTTCAAGGAGTCTCTTATTTACCTCGAAGTCACGCTCGGCACTTGCCAGCTTCAAAGATTTAGCAATCATTTCCTCTTGGTGATTGGTCAACATTAATTCGATATCGGGTTCTACCTCGAAGGCCAGAACTTCGCAATCATGAACGCGCATTCCGTTCTCATGGAAGTAATATCCAGCTTTTTCTCCTTCGCCCATTTCTCTATCGGCATCCAGAGCGGCATTGCGGATAATATTCATATAGTCTTGATAGAACTCGTTGATATCATATTTTTTAGCGGCATTTTTGATGATAACACGTTCTCTATCGCAGAGATATTTTACATAGTTATCAACATTAAACCATTTGTCGCTTGCATCCTGTTCAAAGTCTACAGAGTAAGAAATCTTAACTCTGGCTTTGGCGAAGTCTTTGGTCTCAACCTCGATAATATCAGAAATCTTATTGTTTTCGTGTCTTAAGAAAACAGTCTTCTCCAGACGATCGGTGCTCTTGGGTTTGCCAGTAGAAAGACTCAAAACCTCAAGGGTTTCATCATAATCCAGCAAAATTGTTTGCGGGCCGCAAACCACTCGGCTATCGCCATTTTTAGAAGTTACCTTAACTGCGAAACCGGTCCATACATCAAGGGATACTACACCTTCATACTTGGTATCAAGAGTAATAGTTCTGGGCTTGGTGTAAGAAGTGCCACGAGCAATAGAAGCGTTGGTTTCAAAATTAGCCAAGCTGGCAGTAGCGGTTGTGGTAGCAAAGGCGTAAGAATCCAAAGCGGTATAGCTTTTAGCAGTAGCTTTTTCAACAGCCTTTTCATTTAAACCTTCGTTATAGGCCAGAACTTCGGTATTGCCAGGATACCACAGTTTACATTGAGAAGGAGTTAGCTTACGCTTTACAACCACTTCAGTTCTGGGGTCGGGCAGATACATCGCAGGACCATAGACAGTTTTAATCTCACTGGTCAAACGATTCATAATATAGCGACCTTCACCCTTCGGAATAGCAATGGCGTGATGCAGGGTTTTACCATCGTAAGTGATAATAGAATGCTCGGGGCGAGGATAATAAAGCATCTGGTCATTACCAGTGATAAACATCTCTTCTCCGGCCGGATGAACAACATTATTTTCATCGGTATATTCGGCAATTACTTTTACATAAATACCGCTAATAGGAGACAACTCCAATGCACGGAAAATATAACCGCCTTTAGGGCTTGTAACAAAGCTTTCGGTAGGCTTCGGAAATACCACCTTGGGACCGTGGGTATAATTCTTCGTACCATTTTCGTCCTTCAGAATCGCGTACTCCAGACGTTCGAGCGTAACGGCGTCGCGCACGTATCCCTCTCTGGGGTCATTATTGATAGGAACTACTTCGATACCAGTAGGAGGAATATAGAAAGATACTTCAGTACCTTTAATAATTAAAAGCTGACCAGAAAAATACTTCTGATTATCTGACTTCTCTTTGCCATTGGCATTTACAAGCACGCCCGAGTTCTTTTGAGCCTCTTCTGCGTCGTATACTCTAGCCAGAAGATACTGATTAGAACGCAATCTATGACCTTGAATTACCTTAGCCATCTGGCCGGGGAACAAGGAGAAGGAACAAGGGCCGGCAATATTAATTTTCTTACCGATTTGCAGTTCCGGACTTGTAACAGCCTTACCAGCTTCAGGATGAATGTTTCCATGAGCAGGATTCTTAAGCACCGCATACCAGTTCTCAGGAGGAGAAACAAAAAGCTGTTTCGCTTTCTCGAAGTCTCCAGTTTCTTTAAATTGTTTAGTCTTGGGGTCAAACACTACCATAGCCTCCTGTTGGCTAATAGTTAGCATTACAGGACCGGTATAAGTTTTAATTACGCCATTGGTCTTACTCTGAACAAAAACAAGTTCATTGGGAGAAAGAACCAAGTCTTTTTGGCGCATAGCTTGGGAGTTATCATATCCATTGTAATCGGGCATAAACATCTTCCTTTCTTTATATTACCATTCTAAAATAAACCAATAATTTTCTCCAGTTTTACTTTCAAAAGTGATGGTAAAATCTGGAAATTCTGATTTTAGTAAATTCTTCATTTCTTGGTGACTATAAGGATATTCATCAATATCTTGAGGAAAAGGGTAACAACATTTTCTATCCCCTTGTTGAGCTTTTTCTTTTAGGCGTTGAGAAATTGACCCTTCCCTTTCTTGTAACCATTGATGAAGATTTTCTTTTGCTGTAATCTTTGATTGTTCTGTGATTTCTCTTAATTCTTTTAC
>JAEIGA010003925.1_pt1 | contig 23112 bp, 25 predicted proteins | sample 9270691 | NCBI WGS metagenome assembly JAEIGA01 (sample SAMN17057246, study PRJNA624740) | gut metagenome | biome: biome; isolation source: fecal sample | host: Bos grunniens | place: China: Xizang | collected 2019 | reverse complement strand
CAGCTCTTAAGAAGTAATATTTCATAAAGAGATATGCGGGGAAAACCCTTTTCGAGAAAAGGTGTTTTCCCCGCACCGTCGTTTATGACAGCTTTCCCAAAGGCTTTCAATAAAGTAATAAGATTTTTATGCGCTCTTTGAAAAGGAGAATTAATTATGAAAGAATATAGGCTCGTTGTGGCTGGGTGCCGTAACTACAACAACTATTTCAAACTTTCTCGTGAAATTAAAAAGTTTCTTAAAAGCATTGACAAAGATTATGCAATTATTATTGTAAGCGGCGGTGCAACGGGTGCAGATACACTTGGAGAAAAATTCGCCGCAAAACACAACTTAAAAGTAGAAAGATATCCTGCCGAATGGAACATATATGGAAAATCTGCCGGTCCGCGAAGAAATTCCCAAATGGCAAAAATTTCCGACGGAGTTATCGTTTTTTGGGATGGCAAATCCCACGGAACAAAAAGCATGATAGAGTGTGCAAAAAAAGAAAATAAGCCCTGTAAGATTATTCAAATTTAAGCAAAGGATATTTCATATTCAAGACTAATCACAAGTCTTTTTATTTTTATAATTTTGTAATCGTATTACTGCAAATGTAATCAAATATCGTCCTTCATAAATAATCGAAATCCGATTATACTTATTATAGTATGATTAGGAGGGCGATTTAAAATGACACAAAAAATAATTGGTAATCGTATTCAAGAGATCAGAAAGAGAAAAGGATTGACACAAGAACAACTTGCGGAGAGGGTAAATATAAGCCCTCATTATCTGTCAGCCCTTGAGCGAGGAGTATATAATATCAAGCTTGAGCTGCTTGTGAATATTCTCAACACTCTTGATTGCTCTGCCGATGAGGTATTTCAAGGCGTTGTCAATAATTCCGCAAAGGTCAAAGCCAGCCTGCTTTCCGACAAGCTCAAATCTCTCCCTCTCAATGAACAAAAGAAAATTTTTGAGGTGGTCGAAACAATGATCAATAATGTTTAAAAATAAAACGCAATCAAAAACCAGCTGCAACTGTCGTGGCTGGTTTTCAATTTTCCCGCGACAGATAGTTTTCACTGTCGGGGGATAAATTTTAATCTTTCAACACCCCCCACGCGATATTTGGAGTTTTTATGTCCACAAATGCAGTGGTTCGTCTGTTTTAACTAAAGACTACAATAAAATTACGGTTTTTGCTGTGCGAAAAGTCTGCACAGACCAAAGGCTCCCTTGTGTAAAGGGAGCTGACGCCGAAGGCGGCTGAGAGATTGTTTTTTCACAAATCTAACATTTTACAATCCCTCCGTCACGGCAAAGCCGTGCCACCTCCCTTTACACAAGGGAGGCTTTTTTCTACCTCCCGGAAGGTAGGCAAAAAACTTTTGAAATGTCAATGTCAAAAGTACCTTTACGTTACTTTTTTCAAAATCTTGTTGTCTTTAATTCAGTCAGTAGTTGTCATAAAAAATGACGTTCTTCTTTTCGGAGGGTAATTTATAAAACTTATAAAACTTTATGAAATATGTTTACAAATCGAAAAAACTGTGATATAATAAAAGTGCCAAACAAACTAAATATACAGTCTATTGGTGTGTTTTTCTTTTTGGGATACTTATATCCTTTTTTGTCTATACTGTGTTGTGATGAATTTGATAAAATGCAAATTCCCTACACGACAGAGTATAGTAATATACCTTATCTGTATATAGTTTGTTTGGCGACGACTGGAATTTGCGTTTTTGTGCGCTGATTACAATCGGCGCACTTTTTATATGCTGATAGGGGGATATATGAGCAAGAATATTAAAAAAATAGTAATAGACATCAGCGGCATAGAGCTTATGCCAAGAGAGCCTGCTCTTTGTCTTGGTAACGGAGAACAAGGCTTTGAGTGCTGTTGCGACGAGTGTGACTATTATTTGATTTGTTTTCCCGAATCTGCTCCAAAAGGCAAAGAAGAAAATATTGCTATGGATAAAGGTCATACTTGATAATTGTATAAAATATAAAAATCAGATGCTTTTTCAACACACCTTTTTTTCAAAAAAGGTGTGGGCTTGACAAAAGGAAGAGAGCGTGATATAATAATGGATGCAGCTTCGCCGAGCGGTCGCGTGCGGTGGTGCCGAAAGGTATCCGTGCGAGGAAAGTCCGGGCTTCACAGGGCAGAGTAGCTGATAACGTCAGCCACGAGTAATCGTCGGGAAAGTGCAACAGAAATAGACCGCCGAGGGTGCTTTCAGCACCTTGGGTAAGGATGGAAAGGCGAGGTAAGAGCTCACCCACTCTTATGGTAACATAAGTTTGCTGTAAACCCTACTTGAAGCAACACCCCGAGGGACGCGTTAGCCCGACCTTCTTCTTTGAAGAATATCTCAGGGTGGCATTTTGCGAAGGCAAAGGAGCTTTTCGGTGACGGAGAGCAAAGATTGATGACCGTTCAAGACAGAACCCGGCTTATAGACGGAGCTGCACTAAAAAGAAAAAAAGCCGAAGGCGATGCCTTCGACTTTTTTATTTAATATATAGGTAGAACAACCGTAAACGTGCTTCCCTCACCCACGCGGCTCTCGACCGTCACATCACCGCCCGCCAGAGTAACAACTCTGTGAACTATATTGAGGCCTATTCCGTTGCCGATAGACGCGTGTGACTCGTCTCCCTGATAGAACTTTTCAAATATGCGGGACATAGTCTCCTCGCTCATACCGATTCCGCTGTCCGTCACACTGAACAGAATCCGTGAGCCATCTCGCCACAGGCGGCAGGATATCCTGCCTCCCTCCCCCGTGAATTTTACCGAATTGGAAAAGAGGTTTATCCATACGTGCGAAAGCATCTCCTCATTGAAGTGGTACTTTATCTCCTCAAGCTCAAGGTCAAGCTCGATATTCTTGTCGCTCCAAGCCTTTTCAAGCAGAAGTATGCAATTTCTTATCTGCTCATCGAGATAAAACTCGGTCTTTTCGCTGACTATCTGCTGATTTTCAAGCTTTGAAAGAAGGAGCACGTTCTCCGACATAGTCGAAAGTCGCTCAGATTCGGAGATGATGATTCCAAGATATTCCCGTCTCTGTTCCTCGTCAAGACGGTCGCTCTGAAGCTGACGAGCAAAGCCGCGTATAGAAACTATGGGCGTTTTGAACTCGTGCGAAAAATTATTTATAAAATCATTTCTGAATATCTCTATTCCGTCAAGCTCTGACGCCATCTGATTAAAGGAGCGCTCAAGCTCACCGAATTCGGTCAAGCTTTTGCTCTTATCAAGCTCGTCCACACGCGTCTTGAAATTTCCCCTTGATATTTCTCTCATTCCCTCGCTTATCTTGCTTATTCTGCGGAAGATAAACTTGCTCGTGGTCGCGGTGAGCGCCGCGCCTATTATAATACACGAGAGCGCCATAGCAAGCACGAGCAGAGTGGTGTTGAGATAGAGCTCGTTAAACTCAAGTATGCTGTTGAGCACGTAGAACAGGATAGCCGTTACAACTCCCGTTATGCCGAAAAGCATAAACACCATAAGGGAAAACCAGAAGCGCATACTGCGCACCTTTTTTATCTCCTCCCCGTTTATGCTTATCATCGGACGCTTTTTAGGGCTCTTTTTTGGGGCCTTTTCGCGTTTTTCTTTTCTCATTTCAGATGTACCGCCTTGTATCCAAGTCCCCTTACGGTCACTATCTCAAAATCGGGATTGTTTCTGTATCTGTCGCGCAAACGGCTGACGTGAACGTCCACCGTCCTCTCGTCGCTCTCACTGTCCATATCCCATATCTCGTCCATAAGCTGACGTCGGGTAAATATCTTGTTCGGGTAGGACAAAAGCTTGAATAGCAAAAGAAATTCCTTTTGCGGAAGCTCCTGATTGTCTCCGTCCACGCTTACAGAGAGCGCGTCATAGAAAAGCGTAGTGTTGCCCACGGTCAGCTTTCTATCGTTGACTATCTTTGAGCGGCGGAGCAAAGCTCCAACTCTTAACACCATCTCCTCCTCATCGACGGGCTTTGTCATATAGTCATCGGTACCTATGATGAAGCCCTTGCGCTTGTCGAGCGGAGATTGCTTGGCGCTCACCATAAGTATCGGGATATTACAGCCCGATTGACGCAAGGTCTCAGTCAGCTCAAAGCCGTCCATACGAGGCATCATTATATCCAAAATTATAAGGTCGACGTGCTTTTTGTCCATCACGTCGAGCGCGTCGACTCCGTCAGACGCGAGCAGGACCTCATATCCGTACTGCTCAAGCACCGTTGCCATAAGCTTTCTCTGATTGACGTCGTCCTCTACTATCATTATATTGAACATAAAAAATCTCCAATCCACCGCTTGCGGCGGCATAAAAGAATTATCATTCTAATTTGATTTTAACACTCAATTATGAACTCAATATCAATTTTGGAAAGCATTTGAAAATTTATTTGCTTTTTGCCCGAAATCCGTCAGAGAGAGCGCGTTGTCTCTTGACTTTTTTGGAAAAGTGTGATAATATTATAATGTATAAGAATGTAGTCAATAAAAGAAGGAATTTTTATGAAGGTAGGATTTGTTTCCCTCGGCTGTCCTAAAAATCAGCTCGACACCGAGGTAATGCTGCACGAAATAGTAAGCGCAGGCTACGAGATAACGCCCGAGGAAACAGAGGCGGACATTGTCATAATCAACACTTGCGCCTTTATTGAGTCGGCGAAAAAGGAATCAATAGATAATATACTCGATATAGCGTGGCTCAAAAAGCACAACGGACTTCGCGGAATAATAGTCACGGGCTGTATGGCGGAAAGATACGGCAGAGAGATACTTGACGAGTTCCCCGAGGTCGACGCGGTGCTGGGTGTCGGAAGCATACACGACATTGTTGACGCCGTAAAGAGCGTTGAGCAGAACGCTGGCAAAAAGAAAAAGAGAGGCGAGGACTGCAGATTCTACGCTCACGGCGACAAAAACACGGTGCGCCTTGGCGGCGACAGAATACTCACCACACCCGAATACGCGGCGTATCTCAAGATAAGCGAGGGCTGTGACAACCGTTGCACCTATTGCGCTATCCCCGATATCCGAGGCAAGTTCCGCTCCCGTCCCGTCGAGGAGCTGGTAGCCGAGGCGCGCGAGCTCGACGAGATGGGCATAAAGGAGCTCACCATAATCGCGCAGGATACCACGAGGTACGGTATAGACCTCTACGGCGAGTATTGCCTTGACAAGCTGCTCCGCGCGATAACCGACAATACGCAGATCCCGTGGATAAGAGTGCTCTACTGCTACCCCGACAAGATAACCGACGGTCTTATTGCAGAAATGAAAAGCAATCCCCGCATACTTCACTACATAGACCTGCCGCTCCAGCATATAAGCGACAGCGTACTGCGCAGAATGAACAGACACGGAAAGAGCGATATGGTGCGCGACGTGCTTGCAAAGCTCCGCCTAGAGATACCCGACATCGTCATTCGTACCACGTTTATCGTGGGCTTCCCCGGCGAGACCGAGGAGGATTTCGAGTGTCTCGCAGAATTCGTCAAGCAGGAGAGATTCTCCCGCGCCGGAGTGTTCACCTACTCGCGTGAGGAAGGAACGCCCGCCTATGACTTTGACGACCAGATAGACGAGCAGGTCAAGCAGGACAGAATGGATATCCTTATGCGCTCGCAGCTCCTTATCAGCGACGAGGCAAACAAAGCCAAGATAGGACAGGTGGTCAACGTGCTCTGCGAGGACTACGACCCCGTCAGCGAATACTATTACGGCAGAAGCGAGGCGGACGCGCCCGAGATAGACGGCAAGGTGTTCTTCAAGTCCGAGGAAAAGATAGCCCCCGGCAGCTTCGTCAAGGTCAAGGTCCGCAGCGTGACCGATTACGACCTGTGCGGCTTTGCTATGAAGAACTGACAGCTTATAAAGAAAGGTGTATTGTTATGAAAATGAATCTTCCAAATAAATTGAGCGTGCTCAGGCTCATTATGGTGCCGATATTTATGGTCGTTATGCTGCTCCCCGCGTTCTGTGATTTCAATGAGACCGCGAATATAGTGCTCAACGTCGTGGGCGTGCTTTTGTTTATCGCGGCATCATTTACCGATATGCTTGACGGTAAGATAGCCCGTAAATACAATCTTATAACGGATTTCGGCAAGTTTCTTGACCCTCTTGCTGACAAATTTATGGTCATCGGAGCTATGCTCTGCATATTCTACGTAAATTCGGTGGTAGGAAATAAGAATCTCGCCACCCTTTACATCTTCGCGCTTATCGTGGTAGTTTTCCGTGAGCTCGCCGTGACCTCTATAAGACTTGTGGCGTCAAGCTCGGGCGGTGTTGTCATCGCGGCAAATATGCTTGGAAAGCTCAAGACAGTTACGCAGATAGTGGCAGTATGCGCGGCTATCATCGAGCCCGTGGTATATTCCGTGGCTCAAGTTGAGGGCTGGGTACGAGCATTTCCTCCCATCACCTTAGTTACCACCGTGGCTATGATATACCTGACTATACATTCGGGTATCAATTATATAGTCGGCGCGTGGAAATACCTCGACCCCGAAAAGTAATACTTATAACAAACAGCCCACGGACGTGCAATACGTCCGTGGGCTGTTTGTTATTTGCCCGATAAGCTAAATCTCAGTCAAAACAGGACGTCGTCTGCCTTCATCTTGCCAAAGCTCTTCCAATCCATAGCCTTTCCGTACATATCCTCAAGCAAAAAATGGTATATCCTCGCCTTTGCGAGCGCGTGCAAAGCGCTGTCGAGCGCGTTGTCTATAAGCCGTGAGGTATAGCGTATCTCACGCCTTATCTCACGTAGACCCTCGGTGTCGAGAAAGCGCTTGACGTTGATGAGCTTTTCCTCATTAATGTCCGCCTCGCAAGGCATATCCTTATCCTCAAGGCTCTGGCGAAGCACAAACGCCACGTTATAGTCCTCTATAAATATACCGTCCACGTGAGAGGGACAGACAGGGTCGTATGAGATGCGCGCCTTGGCGCTTTTGCGTGAAAGAGTGGCGTAAAGCTCATCAAGGAAAAGCTCACCTGCGCCGTAGTTATCGCTTACGAGATAAAGCCTTTCGGCGTTTTGCTCAAAGGTGTCGAGACGCACCCGTCCGCACATTGAGACAGAGTCTGTTACCACGGGCAGAGCGCAAAGCTCACCCTCGCCCTTGGAATCGGGCAGAAATTTCAAGAGCCGCTCTGCCGCCGCGCGCATCTTGCTCTTATGTATCACGCCGCCGAGCAGACTGTCACGCACCGCCCGCAGATTGCCCACCGAGCGCAGATATCCGTAGGCGTTTTTGTACTCCGCGCTCTTTCGCTCGGATAGGGATATTATCTCGTTTTTCTGACTGTGAAGCAGCTCTTTATCCCAGAATTGCGAGAAATTGAGTATCTGCTCACGCGCTCCGGGGAGGGTCGGCTCACAGACGTGAGGCGGGGTGCCGTCAAGAATACCTATCGCGCGGTCACCAGTAAATATCAGGACTCCGTCGAGAGATTCGGGGTCGGACGAGCAGTAATAATATTCGCACTCAAAGCCGCGCTCCTCGGCGACGGCGGCGCATTTTTTCATAAACGAGCTCTTTCCCGTGCCGGGTCCGCCCTTTATGATATAAAGAAAATCCGCCCTTTTGAACACCTCGGGGTAGTAATTTTTAAATCCTTGCGCTGAGTTGGACGCGGCAAAATATCTCTGTTGCATAAAATATAAAAAATGTCCTTTCTGCAATATATTCAATATATTTTATGCAAAGCATAGCCCGTCTGCGCATTATTTTCCTCTTTTTTTACTAGGGAGACAAATATTTTGGCTAAAAATCCCTTTCGGATGTTTTGTCCGAAAGGGATTTTTATTACTTTTTATTCAGTATCTCGTCAGGGACAGCTATCTCTCCCTCTGCCGCCTCAAAGCTCTTGATGCACTTGCGGATAAGATAAAGTATCTGTCCGTTGGCGCTCCTTCCCTCGTAATCCGAGATATAGTGCAGCTTGTAGTGCAGCTCGGGGTCTATCTCTATTCCAAGATGCTTGTTGTTTTTGTTCCTCATATTTTTGTTTCCTTTAAAAATATCTTGATTTAAGTTTATTTTAAGATAATTTTGTGATATAATGTTGCTAGTATACTTATTTCGAGTACACTAAATAATGTTAAGGAGAACAAAAAATGAAAGTAGCTATAATAGGCTCACGTGAGCTTGAGATAAAGGACCTATCTCCCTATCTGCCCGAAAACTGTACCGAGATAGTCTCTGGGGGTGCAAGAGGAATAGACACGTGCGCGGAAAACTTTGCGAAAGCCAATTTATTGTACTCAACTATTTTTTTACCCGACTATAAAAGCTATGGAAGAGCGGCACCAATAGTACGAAACAAGCAGATAGTGGAGTACGCAGATGAGGTCATAGCCTTTTGGGACGGAAGTTCACGAGGCACAAAATATGTAATAGACCTTTGCCGCAAAACAAACAAGAAATGCACGGTAATTGAGATAAAGCCCGAAAGCATATAAGAAAATACATATCCCAAACAAAAAGGAAGCCGAGAAAGACTTCCTTTTTGCCTTATGTATCACTTTCTTCCCACGATAGTGATATTAACGGGCTCAATGCCTGCTATCTCGTAGACAGACGCGTTAATCTGCGCAAGCTGTGCGGGGGTGAGAGTCTCGGAGCACTTAACAACGATATTAGCTACCTCGCCGTTGATGACCGCGACACACTGCTCAAATCCCTTGGAGACCAGAAGCGACTCAATATCAGACTCCTGCTCCATCTCAAGAGATATCTTCTTGAGCTCGGCAACTGCCTCTGCCTTGACCTCGTCTGTGGCGTTTGCGTTGTCAACTACCGCGTTGAGCACCTCAATAGCCTCGTCTCTGGCTCTCTGACGGCTTACCTGAACCGTCGCGAAATAGCTGTCCGTGCTTGTAGCGGAGTCGCCTGTCTCCGCACCCGAGGTGGGATTTTTTGAGTTGTCAAGCTCGCCGCTCATACCCGTACTGCCGCTATACGTATAGCCGTCGCCGTCGTTATCAGAGAAAAAGAGCCAGTTGAGCCATACCGCCGCGCCGATAAGCACTACCGCGCACGCGATTATAAGATTACGCTTTCCCGATTTTGTAAAGAACTCCTTTACAGATTGTAATTTGTCTTTGAATGCCATTTTCGTCCCTCCAAGGATAATAGTATTTTTTGTTACGCTATATTATATTTTCGTGTCTTTCAATATATTCCCTACTATCTGTCTTTTCTTATTTTCTTTTTGCGCTTACTACCCCTCGCTGATATGCACGCGTGTCAGAGGCAGACCGTACGCTGATGATAGCAAAAGCAAAAGCTCGTTTTTCTTCTCCTCGCTCTCTCCCGTGTCGCAGACCACGCCTATACCCGAAAGCGTTGGCAGGCTCTCACCGAGATAGAGCGCGTGAGACGACGAGCCGCTACCTATTATAACGTACTCGTTTTTCTGCGAGCCTCCCGATTGGGTATTCTGGGCGTAGACACTGCCGCCCACGTCACTGAAGAACACCGCTGCCGAGACGCTCCGCACGCCCGAAACGCTCATACACAAACTCTCTATCTCCTCCTCAAGAAGCTGCTTGTACTCAAAAAAGCCTATGAGCTCCTCGCCTGCCCCGTCCGAGCTTGCCTCAGAGCTTTTTTCCTTGTCCGATAAGGCAAAGCTGCCTATGGCGAACAACGCCACCCCCAGAGTGAGCGCGATAATTAATATCCTCAGCGTGCCGTTCTTTTTCATATGCGCGAACGTACCTATCACGTCACGCGCGCCGTCATTCTGTGCCATTTTTCCTCCTTTTTATTCTTGTAATGTATGTTTTCAGGGCTTGCCGACTGCCGTCACGATCTCACATCCGAGCAGTGTGGAAAAATAATCCTCTATCTCGCCGCTATCACGAAAAACCGCCGAGCCGTGCAAGGTTATGAGTACGCGGGATAGCTTTCTCGGCTCTCCGTCGTCCCCGTGTCCGTCAAGGCTCACCGATACCGAGCACTCCGAGCCATCTATCCCGAATCTGTCAAGCAATATCTTCTTTATCCCCTCCTTTAGATTTTCAACCTCCGCCGCGCCGTATGCGGAATCAAAAATACTCTCGTATTCCTCGCTGTCCTGCGAGACATCGGGTAGGATATCCTCGACATCTAGGCTTGAAAGCACCTCTATCCCTTTTTTTATGGGACCGAGGCACACAACAATGAGACAAAGCCCAAAAATAAGCCTTATATGCTTACCAAGTCCACCACCGTCCCCCTCCGGAGCAAGTATGGAAACAATCGAGCCTACCACGGATATGCATATTATCGCTATGATATAAGCTTTCATTTTACCTATTTTCCTCTCATTTGTCTGAATTTCCTTAAATTTCAGGTGTTTTCACCACCAAGACGGTGTTTTTGAGATTTTACGGTATTTTTTCACTACCTTTCAATGTATTTGTGGGTATTTATCACCACTTTGTATATTTTTTGACTTTTTATAGGTATGTAAGCTCCACTTTGTCTGAGCTCGGACAGCTTTTCCCTTTTATCACGCTATGGGCACGGATATACTTGCGAAAATGCCAAACGCGACCAAAAATATAGCGCTACACAACGCCGCCACGCCCTCAAGGTACCCATAAAGGCTACCAAGCTCCGAGAGCAGCTTCTGCTCCTCCACTGCCCCAAGCATACCCGCGCAAAACGAGGCTATGCCGAACACCGTGCGCATAAGCGCGAGCTGGATTATAGGCGGTATGAGCATAATTATTATCACGGCTATTCCGATAACGCCCACCGCTCCGCGTAAAAGCTCAACTCCCGCCGCGAGCGTCCCGAGTGTAGATGATAGCGTGCCTCCCGAGATTGGCACGAAATTACTCACCGCGAATTTCATTCCCCTCATAGCCGCGCGGTCTGCCTTTGCCGACAGTATGCTCTGCGTGGCAAGGGTGCTTGTCAGTATCATCATAATAAAGGAAAGGGCGGTCATATACCATTTTCGCAGAGTGCCGCAAACCGCTTCTCCCGCCATGCTTGCTTGCCCGTCGAACACCGAGAGTAAGGAGAAGCAGAGGCATATACAGAACACGGGAAGCACGGTATAGGAGCAAAAAAACTGACAGATTGTGAGTATGGTGCTGAGCGTTGCCGTAGAGCTTGCCGCCGCCGTGAGATTTCCACCCATAGCGTAGAGCGTCGCCGAGAGCGGCAGAAAGGACGCCACGGCAGAAAAAAGCTGATTAAAATAGTCACCCAGCCTCCCGACCGCTCCGAGTGCCACGCCCGCTATGGCAGCAAAGGTAAACAGACGGGCGCACGTGTCAATAGCTTTACCAAGCCCCGCGCCGAAATACGACGACATCGCCCGACACAAAGCCGATATAATAACTATGCCTATGAGCAAAGCAAGGCTTGGGAGCACCTCGCGCATACCTTCACCGAGCGCTTCGAGCACCTCTCCAAGCAGGTGGATAGGCGAGGCAAGCTCTCCCGCCGCCTCATTTATGTCGCCAAGCTCGTCCGAGAAAACCCCGTCGGGCAGTCTGTCAGTCACAGATGGCTCAAGCGAGCCTATGAAATTCTGATATTCGGGCGGCAAAGTCTCGCTCTCGCCGTCACTCGCGCATACCCTCAAGCCCCCGAATACGATACAGAGCGCCACAGTAAGCGCAGCAAAAAATATCCTTGCGCCGCGCGAGGCCCTCTTATCTGTCGTTACGTAATTTATCCGCATAGCGACACCGCCATATCCACTATCTGTCGCAAAAGCGGCAGGGATAGTATGAGTATCTCTATCTTTCCTCCAAGCTCGGCGTAATAAGCAAGGCTTGTCTCGCCGCAATCTCGGCATATTGAGGAGCAAACGTGGGAGAGCGTTGCCACCGCGAGCGCCTGCAAAAGCACTCCAACGCCTGATGAAACGGAGCTTTCCGCGCCGCTCATACCGCAAAGCTCCCGCACGTAGCTCACCACGGGCGAAACAAAGGAAACGCACGCCGCCGCAAGAATGACACCCGCGACCATCTTGATAAGAGTCGACGCGTCGGGGCTGCTTTTTTTGAGAATCATACTCAAAAAAACGCAAATCACCGCCACTCCGAATATCTTGAACAAGGTCTCGCTCATCTCAAAATCCAAAGACCGAGCAGACAAGCTCGAAAAGCTTTTCTATCTCGCTCACAAGCATTATCAGCACCACGATTATTCCCGATACGGTAACGAGCATGGATTGCTCGTCCCTTCCCGATTTTGATAATATTTGCGTCGCCGCGGATACGAGTATCCCGACTCCCGCCACCTTAAGTATGATACCTATGTCCAGCATTGCAAAAATCCTTTCTTTTTTTACGTTAGGGGAAGCTCTGATCACCACAACAATATCATAAGTCCGAGGCTGAGACATATCCACATTGCGCTCCCCGCGCGGCTCTTTGACTTTACCTCGGCGGCGACTATCCGTCTCTGCTCACCGAGCGAGGAGATGTAATGGTCGCAACGCCGCAGCTGCTCAACTCTGAACGTGCTCCCGAACTCCGAGGCAAACGAAGTCAGAAGCCGCAGGGGCTCCTCGTCAAGATATATCCTGCTCGCGTCTATCATTTCCTCAAGCGTCCGAGCGCCGCGCGGACAGTTGCAGGCGTGAAACACCTCTGGCGGCAAACTCTCAAGTATCTCACCTCGAGGCCGCGCGTAGCAATCTATCTGTCCCTTGATGTAAAATATCAAGGATATAAATCCGTCGAGAGTACTGAGCTTTCGCCACTCAAAGCCGCGGTACGACAGAGCCGCAAGCACCCCCGACGCGACCAGAACTATACTGCCTATGATTTTTAGAGTTATCATACTTCCCTTTCTCCGCAAGGACTTGTCCTTATATCCCGAGCTCTTTGCGCAAGGATACGTCGTAGAAAAAATTGTTCAGACTGTCCCGTCGCAGACCTACGTAAGCGCCGAATATTTTTGCCTCGTGCAAAAGCCTTAGCCCCGTGCGCGAAAGCAGCTGCTCTACGTTGCCCGCGTGCGCGCTGGCTATGAGCGGAACACCGCAGTTGTGCGACGCCACGAGCGACATAGCCTCCTCGTAATCTCCTATCTCGTCACAAACTATGACCTCAGCGTTGAGGCATCTTGTTGCTATCTCTATTCCCTTTCGTCGCGGATATCCCGAAAGCACGTCAAGGCAGAGTTCTTCTCCCTCACTCGAAAACGCAAGCTCTCCGCGCGTGTCTATCACGACGGTACGCAGGGGCTCCCGTCCGCCGCCCCAATTTCCCGAGGCGAGCTTTTTGGCAACTCCGCGCAAGAGTGTGGTCTTTCCAACCCCGGGCGGCGAGTATATGAGCACTCCCTCCACGCGCGAAAATTCGGATAAGAGCGAGCAGACCTCGTCCCCTATATCGCGGCTTTTGTGAGGTATACGCACCGAGAGTGAGCTTATCTCGTATATTCCGATTATTCTGTCGCCCTCACAGCCCGCTCTGCCGCACACTCCCACGCGTACTCCGTCGGGCAGAGCTATAAAGCCCTGATTTATAGTGTCGCTGAAGGCATAGAGCGAGCCCTGACACATACCCTCAAGCACGGACTCTATCTCACCTCTGTCAAGCACAGTGTCAAGCATCACGTTGCGCCCCGATACCACAAGCGAACAGCGTCTGTGCGCTCTCATTCTTATCTCCTCTATTTTTCTGCCATAGTTTGTCCGTCTTATTTCGTCTGAAAGTCGGTAGGGTAGAGCCGACGAGACTGACGTTGGAAGACAGAAGTCATCCGCACTTCTTGATATCCTTATAGTCTGCATCATCCCACCGCCTTTCTGTAACAGTATATTAAGCGCCTACGCAAAAAATGCACGGAGGCAAAATTTTAAGTGAGACGGATATTCCTCACCGCTTTTGAGCGCAGCAAAAAGCCCGCGACACGTCGCGGGCTTTCCCATAAATTTTTAAGCTATTCAGTTATATATAGGCTCGAAATCAGACGCAGGGTGCTTGCACAAAGGGCAAATATAGTCCTCGGGGAGCTCCTCTCCCTCATAGACGTAGCCGCATATCTTGCACGCCCAGCCAACTATCTTCTTCTCTCCGCTCTCAGAGCCCTTCTCCTCCTCGGTCTGCTTCACAGAAGCTACCTTCTCGGGCTTAATGCTCTTATAGTAGTAATCGTAGGTCGCGCTCGGCTTATCCGAAAGCACCTTTGCCTCGGTGACCTCGGCAATAAAGATAACGTGCGTTCCAAGGTCTATCTGACGTACCACCTTAGCGCTGATAAACGCATTTGATTGCTCGGCAAGGTATTTGAGACCGTTTGCGCTCTCAGAGAGAGCGTAGGTGCCGTCTATCTTATCGGTGTCGCGACCGCTTGCAAATCCGTACTGCTTGTAAAGCTCAAAGCAAGAGGACTCGTCAAGCACGGACACGTTGAAGCGTCCCGTGTGGCTCACGGTCTCGGCGGTGTAATTCTGCTTGTTGATGCACACGCTTATCTGCAAGGGGTCTGCGGTAACCTGAGAGACCGTATTGACTATGCAGGCATTGTCCTTGTTGCCGTCGTTCGTGAATATAGCGGCAAGGCCGTATGAGAGCTTGTGAGAAAATTCAGGCTCAATCTCACCCTCATTCACTATCTTGACGAGAGGCAGAGTAGCGGCTATCTCGTCGGCAAGAGAGGCAAGGCTCTCAAGCGTGCCCTGCTTTACAGATGAGCGCACGTCGACCGTCTCTCCGATAAGCTCTGTGTTCCTTATTCCGGAAATTATCTCTCGCATAAGCTTACCCGACGCGGGAGCCCACGAGCCGTTCTGTATAAAAGCTACCTTTCTCTTTTGTATATTGTGCGCCTCTATATCGCGCAAAAGGCTATCCATAGTAACGAATATGCCCGCGTTGTAGGTCGCTGACGCAAAGACCGCATGGCTGTACTTGAACATAGCCGATATGATATCGGATGCGGGAGAGACCGACACGTCGAACATCACCGTCTCTATTCCCTTCTCGCGAAGCATAGTAGAGAGTATCTCCGCGGCATTCTCGGTGTTGCCGTATATAGACGCGTAGGCTATCATTACGCCCGCGCGCTCGGGAGTGTAGGTCGCCCACTTGACGTATTTATCAATGAAATAGGGTATGTTTTTTCTCCAGACAAAGCCGTGCAGAGGACACAGAAGCTTGATTTTGAGTCCACCTGCCTTTTTGAGCGTCATCTCGACCTGCGAGCCGTACTTTCCTACGATATTCGTGTAATATCTTCTCGCCTCGTCAAGATAGTCGCGGTCAAAATCCACCTCGTCGGCAAAGATCGCGCCGTTGAGCGCTCCAAAGCAACCAAACGCGTCCGCCGAGAAAAGTATGCCCTCCGTCATCTCATAGGACATCATAACCTCGGGCCAGTGCACCATAGGCGCGTTTACAAAGGTGAGCTTGTGCTCGCCGAGGGAGAGCTCGTCACCCTCCTTGACCACGAGCACGCGCACGTCCGCGTCAAAACTAAAGAACTGTTTTATCATAGTGAGAGTCTTGGCGTTGCAGACTATCTTGGCATCGGGATATCTCATAACGAACTCGCCAAGCGTGGCTGCGTGGTCGGGCTCCATATGATGCACCAAAAGGTAGTCGGGGCTATTTCCCTCAAGCGCGTATTCAAGATTTTCAAAATACACGTCCGAGACCGCCTTGTCGACGGTATCAAAAACGGCTATTTTCTCGTCCTTTAAGACGTAAGAGTTATACGACACGCCGTCGGGAACCGAATAGACGCCCTCGAACATAGCAAGTCTGCGGTCGTTGCCGCCTACCCAAGTCAACGAATCACTTATTTTTCTGATACAATGCATAATATATTCTCCGATTTAAATATTTTTGATATTTTTTTCCGTATTATCTTCATCGTTTATTTTTTTGCCGAGGACGCCGTCAAGTATGCGTGAGTCGGCAGAAAAAAAGATAAATATCATATATACCGTCACTAAAACGGCGATTGATGCGGTCAGGACCACGGTAAAGGTGTCCCAAAGCTCGCCGTAACCGCAGGTGGGCACGACAGCTCCGCAGAAATTGAAAAGTCCGTGCAAAATTACACATAGCCATATATTAGCGGTGCGCATAAGCACCACCGAGCACATCGCGCCGATAAGGAATGAATATCCTATCTGCATTATCACCGCCAATGGCGAGCTGTGGTAAAGGTTTATAAGATGTATGAGCCCGAACACCGCGCTTGAGAGCAATATAGAGCAGAACGTCCACTTTTTGCTTGCGGGGCGCTTTTTGAGTATTCCCAAAAATACCACTCCGCGAAACGCTGTCTCCTCAAAAAATCCTATCGCAAAGCACTCGAGCGCCAAAAGCGCTATCAGCCACCACGGTGAATCTATCACCGCCCCACCGCGTATCACCTGCGAAAACGGAAAATTGTTTATCGCAACCGCAAGGGGAGGCAGACAAAGCAGGACCGACCGCCAAAACGGTCTTTTTATAGGGTTGAGCACCCGAAAGTCAAGATTTATAAGCATTGCCGTGAATATCACGCCGCCGACAAAGCGCGTGACGGTCATATCTACAAGATATCCAAGCGTCTCCGACATTCCCACCGTCATAAGCTTACCGAAAAGCTCGTAGAGGAGAAGCAGAGCTATACCCGTTATCGCGACGCCGAGACATATCTGCCGTTTAGTCAGCCTTTTCATTTGTGTACAGCCTCCGTCGAGTCATTGACTTCCCTGCTCGCAAAATATTTATTCAGATACCTCTCAAGGAATATAACTCCCACTCCCACTCCAACAAGAATTATCGCAGTAAGCTGCGAGGGACTGAGATAGGACACTATCGTGGTTCCCCTATAATCTCTACGCAAAAACTCGGCAAAAAATCTCCATACGCCATACGCTATAAGATATATAGGCAGAACGTAGCCCTTTTTGGCTCTTGCCCGCAAAACAAGACAGACAAAGAGCGCGGCGAGAAATATCGCCTCAAAGAGCTGAACGGGAACGTATTTAGCAAATCCGAAATTTCCGTGCATCTCTATGCCGTACCACGCGTCAGTCAAATCTCCGTGGCAGCAGCCCGACGTAAGACAGCCTATACGTCCAAGCGAGTGCGCCAAGGCTATTCCCGACACCGCGCAGTTGGCTATGGGGAAAAACGCGGGGGCAAGCTCTCGCTTGTCGCGGCGCAAAGTTCCAAGCCCAAAATACAGAGCCAAAAACACTGCCACACCGCCGATAAGACCTCCGTAAAAGGTAGCACCCGTGCTCTCGGTTATCTCAAACCTGCCAAGTGTCCCTATATTGTAAAACGCCTGAAAGAGCACCGCCGAGCCGTATCCCAGAACGACTGCCGCCACACCGCACATAATGGCAAAATTCTGTATACTTCTTTTTATTCTGTATTTATCCGCAAAATGACCGAAGAGGACAAAGCAAAGCACTATACCCAAGCACAAGAGTAGGTCGTATATTGTAAGTCCCAAAAACACGGGATATGGATACATAACGCGTCCTCCTTTACAAATTCAAGTATAGCCCTCCGTGGAGGGCTATCTGTACGGCGTTATTCGCCCTCATTCATTCTTCTCTCCTCAAATTCCTCTCGGGAGATGAGTATTTTTCTCGGTTTGTTGCCGTCGGGAGCGCTGACAAAGCCCATCTCTTCCATACGGTCGATTATCTTTGCCGCTCTACCGTAGCCGACCTCAAGCCTTCTCTGGAGCAAGGACGTGGATATCTTACCCGCGTCGATAGCAAGGTCTACCGCGTCCCAGAATTTAGCGTCCTCGTCACCCGAGCCGCCCGATACCGCTCCGCCGCCCGACCTTTCGGGCTCGTTGCCGCAGCGAGCCGCCTCGATATCTATGGACGTCTCGAATTCTTGGTCGTATATAACCCTCGGGTTGTTCTCTCTGACAAAGGTAGCCACTCTCTCGACCTCCTCGTCGCTGACGAACGTGCCCTGAACTCTCTGAGGCTTTTGCGCGCCGACAGGAGCGTAGAGCATATCTCCGCGACCGCAGAGCTTCTCAGCTCCGACGGTGTCAAGTATTGTCCTCGAGTCTATACCCGACATAACTGTAAATGCTATTCTTGAAGGGATATTTGCCTTGATAAGTCCCGTGATAACGTCAACAGAGGGACGCTGAGTACCGATTATCAGGTGTATTCCCGCGGCTCTCGCCTTCTGGGCAATACGCACGACCGCGGTCTCGACCTCCTCCTTAGCCGTCATCATAAGGTCTGCAAACTCGTCTATGATAATGACCATTCTGGGCATATATGGCTTGTCGGGGTCGTTTTTGGTTATCTCGTTGTAGCCCGTGATATTGCGGACTCCTACCTCCTCGATAAGCTCAAATCTCTTTTCCATCTCGTTGACCGCGGTATTGAGCGCGCCCGCCGCTTTCTTGGGGTCGCTTACTATACGGCAGCACAGATGGGGGATATCCTTATATACCTTGAACTCGACTTTTTTGGGGTCGATGAGCAGGAGCTTGACCTCGTGAGGCTTTGCGTGATAAAGGATACTCATAAGTATAGAGTTGATGCACACGGACTTACCCGAGCCCGTAGTACCCGCGACGAGCAGGTGAGGCATCTTCTCAATGTCGAATATGACGGGCTTACCCGAAACGTCTGCTCCAAGGCAGGCGGCTATGGGGCTCTTGTGTCCCGTAAATTCGGGGGATTCTATAAGGTTACGGAGCTTGACCGCGCTCTTGTTGTCGTTGGGCACCTCGATACCCACTGCCGCCTTGCCCGGTATGGGTGCTTCTATACGCACTCCCGATTTGGCAAGGGCCAAGGATATATCGTCTACGAGATTTGCTATCTGACGGACTCTGACACCCGCCTCGGGCTTTATCTCATACCGTGTTATAGTAGGGCCGCAGGAACAGGATATCTCCTTTACGTTTATGCGAAAATCCTGAAGCACCTCGCGAAGTATCTCGGCATTCTTCTCTATCTCCTGGGGGTCGTTTGAATAGCGAGAGCTTCCCATCTCAAGCAGGTCCGTCGAGGGAAATTTATACTCGGGAGGGGGCATCTTCACGGGAGGCTTGTCCCCTATAAAATACTCGTTCTCCTTCTTTTCGTTCTCCGCCTCAAACTGACGCGCGCTCTTTATTCCTTTGTCCTGAACGAGAGGCTTGAAGGTCGCGTCGTCCCCCTCCTCATCGGAGGATTCGTCGAATATCTCATTTGCCATATCCTCGATAACACTCGAGCCGCGCGCCTTACGGCTCTTATCGGCAGGATTTACGAACACAACGGTGCTGTCCTCGACCTCTTCGTCTCTCGGGAACACAAGGGCCGCACCCTCCTCGTCCACGTCGGTCTCGCCGTCATCGTCGTTTTCATCTCTCTTGAGCTTTATGGAATCAAAATGTTTTCTTTCATCACTTGAGAATGCGTTGAGTGTGAGCTTTTCGCCCGAATCGTCAGGCTCGTCAAAGCTCGGCAGATTTATAACGCAACCGCTCTCCTGTCCTTCGGCATCAGCACGTGCGTTTTTCGCCGCCTCCCTTTGAGCCTTTGCCGCTTCTCTTGCGGCCTCTCTCTCAAGCCTCTCCGCCTCGCGCAGAGCGGCTCTTTCAAGCTTTTCTTCCTCGCGTATCGCCGCTCTTTCAAGCTTTTCTTCCTCGCGTATCGCCGCGCGCTCGAGTCTCTCCTCCTCGCGCTTTTCCTTCTCCGTCTCTGCCTTTTCCTCGCGCTTTTCCTTGGCGAGCTCGGCATGCTCCGCCATCTTTGCTTTTACGATCTTCAATATGCGCGAAGCAACCTCAACGGGTGTCGTTCCAAGCAGGAACATAACCATAGGTATAAGTATCGCCACGAGCACGAATATACAACCGCCGATATTGAGTATCGCGGTGAGCGCATAGCTGAATATACCGCCCATAAAGCCGCCGCCTATCATCTGCGCGCCCTCCTCAAAGAGCTGAGGAACGTCACTTGAAAACGCCTCCACACCGTCACCCATGTGAGTGAAGACGTGTATGAGCGAGGACATAACTATCGCGGTTATTATCGCTATTACCGAATTTATAGCCACAAATTCTCTGCGGTTATAATTCTTCCAGAATATAACGAAGCAGAAAAGTATCACGGGTATGGCATACGCAGACGGGCCGAATATGCCGAAAAGCACCTGACATATCCAGAATCCAACCACGCCGAGCGCGTGCTCGCTCTCGTCTCCTCCCGCAAGCTTGTTGTGAGGATTGCAAATAGCGTTGCTAATAAAGCAGAGCAATAAAAACAACGCGATAACGGCGAAAATATAGGGTAGAAAATGGTAGGCAAAGGAGCGCCTTCCCTTTTTGTCATTTTTCGCACTGTCCCGGTTCTCCTTTGAGTTGTTCTGATTTTTCTTTTTGGTCTTATCTTCCACCATTTTGACTCCATTCCGCCGCCCATGGCGGCACAGATATTGTTGATGAATTTTGCTAAGCAAAATTCTCGCGTGAACAAGTTGATTTCCTGTTTATGTAAAAATAATTCGCGTTTTTATCATTATGTGAGTACCGAAATACATTTTTTGAAAATTTCGGGGCAAACTTAAAATACGCAAAAACCGTTATTCGCACAATCATATAGTATTATAACATATATATCTTAATTTGTAAAGAGATTTCGACGTGGTTTTTGCAATTTTCCCAAAGGAGAGGGCAAAAAAATGGCTCAAAAAACTAAAAATATATTTTTAGCGGTAACGGCGGCTATATCGGGGTTTTTGAACTCACTGATAGGCGCGGGAGGGGGCATACTTCTCTCGCTCACCCTGTCCCGATTTTTCTCGGACAAGTTCCCCGACAAGCGTGACGTCTACGTAAACTCGCAGGCATCTATGATACCCGGCTGCGCTCTGTCCTGCCTGCTTTATTCCTCACGCGGAATGCTTGATACGGCAGGCTTTGCGCTCTTTGCCATACCCGCCGCGGTGGGAGGAGCTATCGGCAGCCTCCTTCTCTCAAAAATAAAAAGCAACTGGATTCAAATAATTTTCGCGGCTCTGGTTATATGGTCGGGCGCGAGAATGATGTTCGGATAGGAGATAGCTATGCTTGACGGTATATCAAAGGTCTGGAGCGCGTTGGTATCGCTTGTCATCGCGATACTCTCAGGACTCGGAGTGGGTAGCGGAGGCTTGCTTATGATATGGTTGACTGTATTCGAGGGGCTCGGCGTTGACAGTGCTCGGGGGCTCAATCTGCTTTTCTTTGTTTTTTCCGCGAGCGCGGCACTTGTCTTTCATCTTTTGCGCCGCAGGCTCAATTTGCGGATGGTGGCGGTGTTGGCAATCTTTGCCTGTATTGGAACTCTTGTGGGAACTTACGTTGGAGCGGTGATAAATCCCGTTTTGGTGCGTAGGATATTTGGAGGAATGCTTATATTTTCGGGAAGCTATACCTTGATTTCGAGGTTAAGAGGAGTAGGGCGAAAAAGCGATGTCACTTTGTCTCAAAAGTGACCAAGGTCAAAGTCACTACATTATATTATAAAAAACAAAAAATTTCAAAAAATTCCCTCAAACCTCTTTACAAATTCAATTCTTTGTGTTATAATATATCCTGCATAACGGCGGCACGGCTGCTCGGAATTATCTGATGCGATTAAAAACGGGGCTTTCTCTCGGATTTTCCCCCGAAAAACCGACCTTCCCCGCGCACTTTCACCACCCCGACTGCGGTGTGGACCGTGATTGCAAAATAATTTTTATTTTCGAAAGGTGAATACGAAAATGACAGCACAAGAAAAACAGGCAATTATCGAACAGTATGCAACTCACGAGGGTGACACAGGTTCTCCCGAGGTACAGATAGCTATCCTTACCTACAGAATAGCTAACCTTACCGAGCACCTTAAGGGCAACCACAAGGACAACCACAGCCGTCGCGGCCTTTTCAAGATGGTTGGTCACAGAAGAAATCTTCTCAACTATCTCCAGAAGGTAGACATCAACAGATACAGAGCTATCGTTGAAAAGCTCGGCTTGAGAAAGTAATACTGTATAGGAAACGGAGTGGTACGGCTATCCCTGTCACTCCGCTTCTTCCTGCTTAAAGCTATTTGTTTTAGGCAAAAACGGCAAATATACAAGGATTTTTGCGGGGGAAAATTCCTTGAATTTGCGGTTTTTGGTCAAAAAAAGTCACTGTCACACGAGGGATTTAGAACTTAAATATGATCCCGAGGAATACTCATTATCAAGGTGCCGCGGACAAGCTCTCCGCGCCGCCTCGGACGCGTATTTAAGTGCTAAAGCTCCGTGTGAAAATATAAAATTCAAAAACGGAGGATCAAAAAATGTCCACAACTATTATCAGTTCAAAGATGGAATTCAAAAACTTCAAGACCTTCAAGTACACGCTTGCGGGCCGTCCCCTCGTTATAGAGACGGGTAAGATGGCGGGTCTTGCAAACGGCTCGGTTCTCGTAAGATACGGCGAGACCGCAGTCCTCTGCTGCGCGACGGCTTCCGAAAAGCCCCGTGACGGCATAGATTTTCTTCCCCTCTCCGTCGATTTTGATGAGAGAATGTACGCCGCAGGAAAGATTCCCGGCGGTTACCTCAAGCGCGAGGGTAAGCCCTCTGAAAAAGCAGTGCTTACAAGCCGCGTTATCGACCGTCCTATCAGACCCTTGTTCCCCAAGGATCTCCGTAACGACGTTGCCCTCACCCTCACGGTTATGTCGGTAGATCCCGACTGCGCTCCCGAGGTTGCGGCAATGATAGGCGCGTCCACCGCTCTCGCTATATCCGACATTCCGTGGAACGGCCCTATCGGCGGCGTTCACGTAGGTCTTATTGACGGCGAGTACATCATCAACCCCACCACAGAGCAGCAGAAGATCAGCGATCTCCAGCTCACCGTGGCTTCCTCCAAGGAAAAGGTGGTTATGATCGAGGCAGGCGCTAACGAGGTAGACGATAAGGTAATGTACGACGCTATCATGCTCGCGCACAAGGAGATCGGCGAGCTTCTCGACTTCATCGGCGCTATCGTTGACGAGATCGGTAAGCCCAAGTTCGAGTACCCCTCCTGCGAGCTTGACCACGATATGTTTGACAAGATATTTGCATTCTGCGAGGCAGACGTTATGAACGCCCTCGATACAGACGACAAGAATATT
>JAEIGA010003924.1_pt1 | contig 23113 bp, 33 predicted proteins | sample 9270691 | NCBI WGS metagenome assembly JAEIGA01 (sample SAMN17057246, study PRJNA624740) | gut metagenome | biome: biome; isolation source: fecal sample | host: Bos grunniens | place: China: Xizang | collected 2019 | reverse complement strand
TTTCTGATGATTTTGAGATAGACAGGTGGCAGGCTTCCATTTCAGCCATGTTCATGGCTACCAGGGATTCAAAGGGTGATGTTCCGGTGGTTGGTTCGTTTGCTTCCGCAAGCATGACACCATACACAGATATGATGCGTATGTATGCACAGGAATTTGCCGGTGAAACAGGCTTGACGGTTGATGATCTGGGCTTTTCATCTGATAACCCTTCAAGTGCTGATGCCATTAAGGCAGGCCATGATCAGCTTAGGCTGATGGGAAGATCAGCACAGAAGACCTTTGGAAGCGGTTTTATAAATGCCGGATATATTGCTGCATGTATCAATGCCAATAAATCACTTACAAGGACAGAAGCTGTGAACACACAGATATTATGGCAGCCAATGTTTGAACCGGATGCATCAATGATAGCAAGCATAGGTGATGCGGTTTATAAGATTAATCAGATGGTTCCTGGCTATATTGACCAGACAAAGCTTAAATATATTATCGGTATATGAACGAACAGGCAGAGATAATCAAAAGAAAATATGGTCTGAAGGTGGCGGCCCAGCTCAGGGGGGAGATTGAAGCGATCAATGAAACCCTGACCATAGCCGCAGTTGATCAGTTTGCCAGGGATTCCGGCAGGATCTTGGCGGCGCAGATCATAGCAGAACTTCAGTGGGAAACCTTCCCTGAAGCGTTGCTATTTGAAAGCACTGCAAGAGATATTATCTTTCCTTTGCTTGAAGTTCAGCACCAGAACTTAACACCTTACTTTGAAAAGGCGCAGGATGCTGAGAACAAGCGGCAGGGATGGAATGTAAAAAGTAAGATGGCAGAGTTTTCAAAAAGCAGGGCCAATGGTCTTGTTGAAACAATGATCAACCAGCCATATGAAAGCCTTGTTAGTTCATTCCCTGCGACTTCAGAACAGTTTTCACAGGGCATGATTGATGATTCAGTGCAAAGCAATGCTGATTTTGTTTATAAGGTTGGTTATGAAGTCTATGTAACCAGAATAGCTGAAGGCAAGGCTTGTCAATGGTGCCGGGGGCTTGAAGGTACATATGATTATGGATCGCTGACCAATAGGGATGATGTTTGGCGGCGCCATGAAGGCTGTATCTGTGATATTCAGTTGACCAGAAAAAGCGGCAAAAAAGAATTGGTTGAAAATTACAGACCAAGAACGGTCCGTAACAGGGAAAGATCTGAAAGAATTGCAAATAGGGGATAAAAACTATGGTGGCAAGACAGAAGCCCACCAAGTCTTTTATTTTACCTTATAGGAAATCTAAAGGTGAACAGGCGGTTAAACTTTACGCCATGACAGGGAGAAGTGCCCAGAAGTGGCAGGCCTTATTGTTGAAAGACATGATGGCACAGACCGCACAAGGCTTGTGGGTGCATTCTACTTTTGGTTATACCGTTCCCAGACGAAACGGAAAAACTGAAGATGTTTATATGCGGGAAATCTACGGCCTGTTAAAAGGTGAACAGATCCTGCACACGGCGCATCTGGTGCAAACAGCACATGCATCTTATGAAGCCACTAAAAAATTAATAATAAATATCTTGGGCAAGGAATATATAGCCCATGATTTTAAGACCAGGGGCATGGAACATATCATGCTGGCTACCGGTGGAAAGATTGAATATAGGACCAGAACCAATACCGGAGCCTTGGGTGAAGGTTTTGATCTGCTTGTTATTGATGAAGCACAGGAATTTACCAATGATCAGGCCACAGCCCTTAAGTATGTTATTTCAGCAAGCAAAAACCCGCAGAAGATCCTGTTGGGAACCCCGCCTACGTCAGTATCTGCCGGTACCGAATTTGTGAATCTGCGAAAAAGGGTTTTTGCCGGTGAAACGGCAGATACTGGATGGGCTGAATGGGGGATAGAAAAGCCGGTTGATATCCATGACCGTAAATATTGGTATCAGACCAATCCAAGCCTTGGCACACTGCTTACAGAACGTGCGGTGCTTGCTGAAATTGGTGATGATGAAACAGACTTCATGATTCAAAGGCTTGGGATGTGGTATGAAAACAACCTTAAGTCTGCGATCAGTGAAGCAGAATGGGCTGAATTGGCTGTTAAGAAGGCAAAGCCTATAGGCCGCCTACATGTAGGCATTAAATATGGCATAGATGGCACCAATGTAGCCATGTCTGTGGCCGCCAAGACAAAGGATAAGATATTTGTTTCGGCAATAGACTGCAGACCTACCAGGGAAGGTAATGACTGGATTGTAAATTTCTTAAAGAATGCAGAAATTGATGATGTGGTAGCTGATGGCACTTCTGCACAGCTTCTGCAGGATAAGCTTGATGAAGAAAAAGTGGGTGTGGAACTGATCCGGCCTACAGTCCGTGAATACTGCATGGCAGGTGCGGTATTTGAACAAGCCTTGGAAAGTAAGACCATAGAGCATGAAGCGCAGCCTTCTGTGGATGAAGTGACAGCCCATTGTGCTAAAAGGCTTATTGGTAAACAAGGCGGCTGGGGTTATAAGTCGCTTGATGAAGAACATGAAATAGCCCTTCTGGACAGCATAGTATTAGCGCACTGGCTATGTTTGAACGAAAAGCCCAAGAAGGCAATGAAAGTATGGTATTAGTTCAGCTTTGCTGAATTTAATATAAATTTACGCAAACTGAAGCGGTGAATCAGGAAAGGAGCAAAAATGGCATTTGAAGCAATAACAACACAGGAAGCGCTTGATGAAATCATCAAGGGCAGATTGGAGCGGGACAGAGAAGCACAGGGCAAGAAACACGCTGCAGAGCTTGAGAAGTTCAAGGATTATGACGATTTAAAGGCAAAGCTTGCTGAATATGAAGCAGGTGCCAAGGAATCGGCGAAAGCCTTGGAAGATGCCAAAAAGAAGGATGCAAAGATTGCAGAACTTGAAGGCAGTATCAAGAAATATGAATCTGACAGCTTAAAAACTAAGCTGGCCTTGGGTGCACATCTTAAGCCGGATGCTTGGAAGTACATTTCAGGCAATACTGAAGATGAAATCAAGGAAAGCATAGCTGGCCTGAATGATCTGTTAAAGGGTGCAGGAAGTGCACCTTCCGGAAGCAGTGAAGATGCCGTGACAAAAGAAGGTGCTAACCGTGCTAAAGAATTGGCGCAGTTAAAGGCCCTTCGTGGTGGTGAATCTTAAAAAGAAAAGGAGAAGAAAAAGTATGGCAATGTCAAGAACGTCTTTTTCAACAAAAGACATCAATGAACTTTTTAACTTAGTTAATGGTAAGTCTTCCCTGGCTAAGCTCAGTGGAGCAAAGCCTGTTGCATTCAATGGCAACCAGGTATTTACATTTAACTTTGATAATGCTGCTTCGATCGTAGCAGAGAACGGCGCAAAAACAACAGGTGGCGCTACAGTAGCACCTGTTCAGGTTGTTCCTATTAAGTTTGAGTATGGCGCAAGAGTGCCTGATGAATTTCTTTATGGTGCAGAGGAAGTAGGCCTTGAAATCCTTGACGGATTCAAGGAAGGCGCTGCAAGAAAGTTTGCAGAAGCGCTTGATATCGCTGCATTCCATGGAATTAATCCCCGCACAGGCGCTGCTTCTGCAGTAGTTGGCAATAACCACTTTGATTATAAGGTTAGCCAGACAGAAACATATGATTCTACAGATCCGGATGCTGCACTTCAGACTGTTATTTCAACAGTAAGAACTGCAGGCAATAAGGTTAGCGGTATTGCAATGTCACCTACTTATGCTGATATCCTTGCTGGTATCGTTAATGCTGGTGGTGTTCGTGAATACCCTGAATACAGATTTGGTGGAAACCCTGACACATTCCATGGCATGGCACAGGATGTAAACAGCACAGTATCACTGGCACTTTCAGGAGCTTCAGCAGTTGACTATGCAATTGTTGGTGATTTTGCTGATCGTTTCAGATGGGGCTTCAGCAAGGACATTGAGCTTGAAGTTATTGAATACGGTAATCCTGACAATGATGCAGATGCTGGTGACCTTAAGGGCCATAACCAGGTATACCTTCGTTGTGAAGCTTACATTGGCTGGGGCATTATTGATGCAAGTGCTTTTGCCATTATTAAGTCAGCATAATGTTATACCGTAACATTAAGACCGGTGGCCTGATCGTGGCTTCTGCAAAATTCAAAGGTGAAAATTGGGTGGCTGTTGAACAGCCGCCCATGCTTGCATCAGAAGATCCTGTACTGGATCTGCCTGAAGAAGAAGCAGAAGAAACGGAAAAGCCCAAAAGAGGAAGGAAGAAGAAATAATGATTTATGCCACTTCAGATGATTATATTCGCTTTTATGGATCAGTAACTGCTGAACAGCTTACCAAGTTGAACGGTGACAATAACAATGGCCTGCTGGCTGTGGTATCCAACGTTTTAAAGCTTACTGCAGAAGGCAAGAACATTGATCTGGATGAAAAGGTAACTGATGATTCAGATTATGCCCTTATTGTTGGCAAGGTTGTTTGTGATATCTGCAAACGTGAACTTGACACGGCAGAAAATGAATATGATGTGAATGCTACACAGGCCACAGAAAGTGCCCTGGGATATTCACAGAGCATTACTTTTAACAATGCCGGCGGTGGTATTTACTTAAAGCAGAATGATCTTAAGCAGTTGGGGTGGCTTAAACAGAAAATAATGTTGGTTGATCCATTAATGGGTGGCATGAATGATTAAAGGCATAACTGTTCAGATTTTTGTTAAAACACAGACCGGAACTGATCCCTTTGGGGCACCTATATATCAGATGGTTCCTGAAGATGTGGAAGATGTTATTGTTGGTGAAGTTAACGCTACAGAATCGACTGAAGCGCTGGATCTTTACGGAAAGAAGCTTGAATATACCCTTGGTATTCCAAAAGATGATAATCATGACTGGGAAGATAAGGATGTGGCTTTTTTCGGTGATACCTTCCATACCGTTGGAAATGTTGAAAGGTGCATTGAAGCAAATATGCCCAAGGCTTTTAGGGGCAGAAGAAATATTAAGGTGTTCAGACATGGTAAAAGTGGAACTTGATGAAGAAGGCATGGCTGCCTTCATGACAAGCCCTGAAATGGGTGAAGCGGTGCTTTCAGTAGCACAGGAAATTGCCGGAAGCTTGGGGGCAGGGTATGAAACAGATACCAAGTCTTTTTCATCCGGGCATCCAAGAACGATAGCTTCAGTTTTTACCACAGATAAAAAGTGTATCAGGGATAACCTTGAAAATAACACGCTTTGGAAGACTGTGAAGGGAATGGGAAATGGTTGATGTAGAAATTCTGAATAGATTAAATGCTTTATTGTCATTAAATGTTTACATGGAAGTGCCGGATGATGCGCCTGAAGAATTTTATGTGATTCAGTTTGTGAAGGGTGAATGCCGGCATGGATTGGCTGAAATGTCAATCATAGCGCAGTCATACGGTAACACAATGTACAGAGCCTGCGACATGAACAAGGACATGGAAGCCGCCCTGGAATCCCTTATTTCAGAAGATTATATAAGGGATATCAGCAGGAATGGATCTTATCCGTATAACAAAACAGATATCAAGCAGTACAGATATCAGTGCTTGTTTGATTGTGAGTATTATGAATCTTAAGAAAGGAAGGGTAAAAAAATGCCTGATTCACAGAAAGTAACAGCGGGCCGCCCTAAGGTTGGTGGTGCTGTATTTTCAGCTACCTTAGGTTCAAGCCTTGTTATTCCTACAGATGCGTCTACAGCACTTACTTCAGATTTCAAAGATCTGGGTTATGTGTCAGAAGATGGTGTAACACAGACCTTATCCAATGATACTACAGATGTTAAGGAATGGGGCGGTAGTACCGTACTTTCCATTGATGATAACTTTGCAGATCAGTGGAAGATGAAGCTGATTGAAGCTACTAATGTTGATGTGCTGAAGGAAGTATTTGGCCAGAACGCTGTAACAGTTGATGCAAACGGTCATATCACAATAGCAGCTTCTGCAGTTGGCAGGGACTACAGATGTTATGTAGTGGATATGCTTCTTAGAAATGGTGGTATTAGAAGGGTAGTGCTTCCTAATGCCAAGATCTCAGCAGTTGAAGACATTACACATGGTGCTAAAGATGCAGTGGGCTATGGTATTACACTTAAGTGTGCACCTGATGCAAGCGGCAAGACGCATTATGAATACATTGAGCCTGCAGCTTAACCTGAGTGAATACCCCCGGTTGATTCCGGGGGTGTTTTTTTAATGTTGAAAGGAACAAAAAATGGTTATTAAAACTGAAAGCGGTTTTGAATGGGATATTACAGCTAAGCTGGATGATGCCAGATTGGTTGATGCTATAGCAGTAGCTGAATCAGATGATCCGGTTGAAGGGCTTGTTGCATATAAAGAAATAAGGAACTTTTTGCTTGGAAAGAAAGGCACAGATGCACTTTATGATCACATAAAGAGCCGAACAGGTGAAGATTATGTGCCTATGGAAATGGTCAAAGAAGAAATAACTGAAATCTTTAATGTTCTTAAAGATCAGGATGAAGATATAAAAAATTAATAACCTTAGGCATAATACTTGGCCGCTGTAGGAATGAACTGATCTGTGATTTTGCAGAATATTACCATATTTATGATCTGAAAGCTTTTCCTATTCGGTACATAGCAATATTGGCGGCAGGCCTAAGGGAAGATAGCCGCACAAGAACAAAGCTGGATGAATCCAAGGTGGGTATGACTACCTTGTTACTTGCCAAGATTGCAGACAATACAAGCTTCTTAGCTTGGGCACAAACAGAAGATGCAAGAAAGGGTATGAACAAGCCGCCTATGATCCTTGAATCACTTGTGAACAGGGATGATGCGGCACAAGGTTTTGATACTGTTGAAGACTTCCAGAAAGAGTATGAAAGGCGTATAAAACATGGCTAAAACAACAATAGGCAAGGCATATGTTCAGATAGTGCCTTCTGCTTTAGGAATATCTGATTCAATAGCCAAAGAAATAGATGCAGGATCTGTAGGTAGCAGGGCAGGTAGTGATTTTGCATCTTCAATGGGATCTATGATCAAAGGCAGTGCCGCAGTTATTACCGGTGCTGTTGCGGCTGTTACCGGTGCCGCTGTGGGAGCTGGTAAGGCTATCTGGGATTCTGCAAAATCTGTGGCTGAATACGGTGATAATATAGATAAAATGTCACAGAAGATGGGCATATCAGCACAGGCTTATCAGGAGTGGGATTTTGTAATGCAGCATAGTGGCACAAGTATGGAAAGTTTAAAGGCTTCCATGAAGACTTTGGCAAACGCTGCAGAAGGTAATAATGCGGCCTTTAAAGAATTGGGCATAAGCACAAAAGATTTGGCTAATATGTCCCAGGAAGATCTGTTTTCTTCGGTTATAGCAGGACTGCAGGAAGTTGATGATACTACACAGCGCACATATCTGGCAGGACAGCTTTTAGGCCGTGGTGCCACAGAGCTGGGCGCATTACTTAATATGTCTGCAGAAGAAACAGCAAACATGAAGCAGGAAATTCATGATCTGGGCGGGGTATTGGATGATACAGCCGTAAAAAATGCGGCTACATTTCAGGATACGCTTCAGAATCTTACTGTGGCTTCTGATGGCCTTAAAAATTCCCTGGTAAGCAATCTGCTTCCGTCAATAACTACCGTCATGAATGGTTTTACCGGACTTATAACCGGTGCAGATGGAGCTGATAAGCAGATATCATCCGGTGTTCAAAGTCTTATCAGAAATATATCCACAGGGCTTCCGCAGGCGCTTGAAGCCATTACTTCAGTGGTAAGCGGTGTTGCTTCTGTTATGCCTGAATTGGTGGTATCCATTTCAGATGCCATAATATCAGCCCTTCCGCAGCTTGGGGAAACATTCCTGCAGATTGGCAGCAGTGCCATGGAAGCACTGGGATCTGTCATACCACAGGCCTTAAAAGCTGGAATTGAGCTGATCTTACAATTGGCCAATGGGATAACCCAGGCCATCCCAAGATTGCTGCCTACTTTGGTAAGTTTAGTGTTGGATATTGGAAAAATGCTGGTGGATTCTGCACCAAGGCTGCTAAATGCGGCATTATTGCTTGTGAAAACGCTGGCAGAAAATATAGCAGCTAATGCAGTAAATCTGGTGACTGGTGCCATTGCTTTGATCACACAGCTTGAAGTTTTTATCATTGAGAATTTGCCAATGATCATAAAAACGGCCGTGGAAATAGTGTTGGCACTGGTTGAAGGCCTGACAAGCCCTGAAGCGATTGATCAGTTGATAGGTGCTTATGTTTTATTGGTGACCAGCTTAGTTGATGCGGTGACGGATAATCTGGGTGAAATCTTGGAAACCGGATTGGTTATGATTGGGGCTTTGGCCAAAGGTCTGATGGAAGCCCTGCCTGAATTGATAATGATCGTTCCCAAGATATACAAAAGCATTTTTGACAAGCTTACATCCATGGACTGGGCAAGCATAGGTAAGAATATGCTTTTAGGCATAAAAAAGGGCTTGCTGAATGCAAAAGATACACTTATTAAGGCTATTAAGGATCTTTGCACAGAATGCTGGTCAAGCGTTAAATCCTTTTTTGGGATACAAAGCCCTTCAAAGCTTATGACCTATGCAGGAACCATGATTGGTGAAGGCTTGGCACTTGGCATTGAAGGACAGCAGAAGACCGTGACAGATGCCATGGCTGGATTGAATACAGCTATATATGGCGGTGTAGGATCTGGACAGCTTGCCTATGCGGGAGCCTATGGCGGTGGAAGCATAACCAATAATATAACTGTTAATGGCGCTGAAGATCCTGAGCTTTGGACACAGGGATTCATCAGAACGTTAAAACGTGAAGGAAGAATGATAAATGGCTAAAGATTATAAAATGACAGCCTTAACCGTGACCAGGAATGGTAATGTGTTCACTTTTGCCTGGAAATGGGGGCCTGATGCGACAACAACAAAAAAGCCCAAGATTGAATATAAGATTGTTACAAATGGCCAAGATATCAAGAAGGTCAAGGCTACAGCCGTAACATTGGCAGAAGGTGCTGTATCTTACCAGATCACTATTGATCCGGCCAATTATTACCCGCAGACTGCAGATGTGATCAATTACATCTGGTTTAGGGTGCATTATCTGGATCATCCTTGGGTGGAATACAGTTATCCTTTAAAGGCACCTAATAAGCCTACTTTAAGCGCTTCTGCAGCAGGTGTATATTCATGGAACGCTTTAGCCTATGGATATGCGCCTGAATGGCTTGCAGATGTTGAATGGCAGTCTGTAAAGGCCAATACTTCAAGTTATTCTGCAGTATCATGGACAGGAGCTGAAAGCGGCAGTGCTGGTGCAATATCAAGTAAGTCATATAGTGATAGTTCCGGTATAAGGTGGTTCCGTGTAAGATCCAGAGGACCTGCAGGGGCTTCTGATTGGACTTATCTGAATAAAGTGTATAACGCTTCTGTTTCTGCTACTAATATTTATGGTTCCTGGAAGGGTTACCGTTTAGGTGTAGATTTTACAGTTAATTCTTCACCTGATAAGCCGGTAACTTCTGCAGAAGTGCAGTATAACATTTCAAAGCCTGATGCTACTTATCAGCCCACAGGATCTTGGGCAACTGCAGGTGAAGTAACAGGCTTTTCTGCGGGAGCCACCAAAAAATATGTGGTTAAGGAAAATCTGCCTGAATCTTCAGAATTGGCTGAAGATCTGGCGCTGTGGGTAAGAATTATCACAAAAAATGCGGGCAATTCTACCACAAGCCCTGTTATATACATTGGATCTGGAAAGCTTAAGGCGCCTACACTTAATTCAATCACATGGAATACACAGACAAAGACTGTAAGCGCTACCTTTACGAACACAACAACGGTGCCCAATGTAAAGACAGCCTTAATATTCAACAATAACCAGCCTTTGGCAGTGGCTGCTGTGGGCGCTACTTCAGTAAGCGCTACATATGAGCTTTCAGAAAATATTAAAACGGCCACCTTTGGTATTGTTTCTTTTGTTGGAAGCAGTCTTTCAAGTGCAAAGATAAAATCAGAAACTGTATGGCAGAATGTATCAACAGATACTCCAAAAGCGGTGACAGGCTTAACAGCTTCATTGACTGATAAATTAGGCCGTGTGGCGCTGTCTTGGAACTGGACTTGGACTGTGGCCACAGGTGCCATTATATCTTGGGCAGACAGTCCTGAAGCTTGGGAATCTACAGCACAGCCACAGACTTATGAAATAAATGAAAAGGTTACCAATTGGCTTGTTGATGGCCTTGAAATGGGTAAGAAGTGGTATTTCAAAGTAAGACTTAAAAAGGTGGCTGATGGATCTGACAGTAGCACTTCTGATGAATTGGCGCCTTGGTCTGATCCGGTATCTGTAGACTTATCTTCAAGCCCTGAAGCGCCTGCAGTATCCGTTTCAGACAATATCATTGCACCAGGCGAACAGTTAACGGTTTATTGGGCATATGTAACTACAGACAATACAGAACAGGCTTCTGCTACCGTATATGCTGATGGTGCAGAAGTCGCTACAGTAACAGGCGCTGCACAGTCTTACAGTTTTAATCCTGTATGGTCAAGCGGTACAAGCCACAGCATAACAGTGGTGACTACTTCTGCATCCGGCAGAGTATCTGGAACTTCAGCGGCTGTAACAGTTAACGTGGCTAATCTTCCTGTGGTTACGGTTACTTCAAGTCTTTCTGGCGGCGTGTTGGATGAAATGCCGCTGCATATTGAAGCAGAAGGTGCCGGTGTAGGAAGCAGAACGGATATCATCATAACAAGGTATGGTGACAGCCGGATCATAAGGCCTGATGAAACAGTGCTTGATGGTTTTGATGGCGAAACGATTTATAACAGATCGTTTAATGGTGAAGTAACGCTTGATATCACTGTAGATGATCTTGTAGGCAGGCTTGATGATGATATGTATTATCTGCTTACTGTGGTTGTTTCAGACAATCTGGGACAGACTGCAGTGCATCAGGAAAGGTTTATGGTGGCTTGGGATCATCAGGCAGAAAAGCCTACAGCCACAGTAGTAATGCAAGACAATGTTGCATTTATAACGCCTGTGGCGCCTGTTTCGGCTGATCAGGGGGACTTCTGCAGGATCTACAGACTTTCCAAGGATAAGCCGGAACTGATCATGGAAGCAGAATATGGCACTGAATATGTAGATCCTTATCCTGCATCCGGTGGCGGCTATAGGGTTGTTGATATCACTACAAATGGTGACTATATGGCACCTGACATGCCTGCATGGATTGATATTGATCATAACCTGCAACTTCCGGAAGTTATTATTGACTATGATGAAGGCAAGCAGATCCACCTGCCTTACAATATCACTTTGGCCAACACTTGGAACAAGGACTTTGAAAGAAACGTGTACCTTAATGGAGCTGTTCAAGGTGATTGGAATAAGGCGGTAACAAGAGATTCAAGCATTAGCAGTATAGCGCTTAAAACTGATGATCCTTTGGTTGAACAGATGCATGATCTGGCTGCTTATTCCGGCTTATGTCATGTCAGAACACCTGAAGGATCTTCATATTCAGCTAATATCACAGTGAATGAAAGTGGTTCATATGGGGATGTACTTATATCTTATGACATAAAGGTTGAAAGAGTAGATCCGGAAGGCTATGAAGCTATGACAAAGGCTGATTGGGATGATAGGGTGGAATAAATGAACTGGAAAAAGGGTTATAGTGCTTCCTTCCTTGCCATGCGGGTTAACCCCAAGACATGGCAGGACCTGGAAGAAATAAAGATTCTTGATGGCAGTATAAGCAGGGATGATTCTTCAGACCTGCTTGAATCTGCATCTGTAACCATGACTGAAGCTGTGGGTGAAATCTGGGTAAGAATTTACCTGGTAGCCAGGCAAAATGGAGAAGCCGCAAGGGTGCCATTGTTCACAGGCCTTACATCAGAGCCTACAAGACAGATCCGTGGAAATCATGAAAGCTATGATGTGGAATGTTACAGTGTTTTAAAGCCCTGTGCAGATAAGATGCTGCCTTTAGGCTGGTATGCACCTTATGGCGGTGATGGCATAGAAATCATAGCTGATCTGCTTAAAAATTGTGGCATTAAAGTAAATAGTGAATTTGGCGGTTATTATCTTGCTACCAATATTGTTGCTGAAGCCGGGGAAACATACCTGACAATGGCCAAGAAGGTGGCTAAGGCTATTAATTGGCAGATAAGGCCTAATGGCTTGGGTGAAGTATCAATAGTGCCTTACAGCAATGAAGTAAAGGCACGTTTTGATGGTGAAAATGATGTGGTAGAACCGGCTGTTGAAGATTCACAGGACTGGTTTAGCTGCCCTAATGTCTTAAGAGTTACATCAGAGAATAAAACGGCCATATTTAAGGATGAAGACATAAAAAGCCCGCTTTCAATACCAAACAGGGGGCGGGAGATCTGGAAAGAAGAAAATGTAACACTGCCTGTGGGGGTATCACTTGGGGATTATGCAATGTTAAGGCTGAAGGAACTTCAGGCGCCATTAAGGGTGCTTAAGTATTCCAGGCGCTATGATCCGGATGTAAATATAGGGGATCTGGTAAGTATTGGCTATCCCGGCATAGATGGAACCTTCAGGGTAGGTAGTCAGAATGTTAATATAGGGCATTCATGTAGAACAGAGGAAGTGGCTTATGGGACTTGAAAAGGAATTAGCACAGGTTATTAATAACCTGAATAAAGGCGGTACAAAGCCTTATGATACTTCTGCTGTGGTTACCAGGGTGGAAGGAAGCACTGCCTGGGTACATATAGATGGCGGTGTTGAAGAAACGCCTGTTGAAATGACTATAGCATGTAAGGCTGGTGATACGGTCAAGGTTAGGCTGTCCGGTGGCATGGCTTATTTGCTTGGAAATAACACGGCGCCGCCTACAGATGATAGAACGGCATTGGAAGCCCTGGGAACAGCAGGAATGGCAAGAAAAACTGCTGCAAGCGCTCAAACGGTAGCAAATACCACAGAACAGCGCACACGGCCTGCAATAACCAGTATGATCACATATTATAAGCTGTCAAACGGAACACCTGCACAGCCGACAGAAGAAAACCATGCTGGATGGTCTGAAGAAGAACCTGAATGGAATCCGGAAGATGATGAACAGCTTTATTATTCTGTTAGATACAGAACCGTGCAAGGCATTATTACATGGACTAACCCGCATGTGCTTAGTTCATATGCAAATTTGAATATATTGCAGAATGCTATCCTTCTTGAAGTCGGTGAAGGATCTACTATTGGATTTTTGGTGGATTCAAACGGTGAAAACATACTGGACAGCAATGATGAAGAATTTGTAGCAAAGCTGGGAAGTATCACAGATGCCTATGCAAGAGTTGAAGTTAAGAGCCGTGAGATATTGCAAGAGGTCAGCGAAACATACGTTAATCAAGGCACAAGTAGTATCCAGAGCTTATCCAGTGTAATGAAACAGACTGCAGAAGGCGTGGATATATATGCCACTATAAATGACCAGGAAAGCGACACGCACAGCCATATTGACAATGACAGCTTTGATATCGTTAAAGGTGGCAAAGTTATTGGCCGGTTTGGGGTGAATGGCCTGATAATCAGGGATGCAATATTGGGCAATGTATTAGCACGGCTTGGCTATGGCGAAGGAGCTTCGGCAAGCGGTACGGCTGATGCACCATATTATGATATTGGCCAAAGAAAGGCTGATACGGTAATTGGAAATTTAAGCTTAGCAGAAGGTTATGATACAACTGCTTCTGGATATGTCAGCCATGCAGAAGGGTTAAGCTCAATTGCTTCGGCCAATTATTCACATGCGGAAGGTGCCAATACACAAGCTACAGAGGTTAGGGCACATGCAGAAGGCGGCGGTACAACTGCTTCAGGTATGTCTTCACATGCTGAAGGAAGTGATACAACGGCTTCAGGTCATAGTTCTCATGCAGAAGGCGGCGGTACAACTGCTTCAGGGAATTATTCACATGCAGAAGGTTATGATACGCAAGCTGCAGGCCGTTATTCACATGCATCAGGATGGGGGACTTATGCAAGCGGTAATGAACAGTTTGTAATGGGTAGATATAATTCCATTAATAGCCAGTATGCCCTGATTATTGGCAATGGCACAGGTGATTTTGCATATCAGCGAAAAACTGTCTTTGCAGTAGATTGGGATGGAAATATTCACATACCTGCAGGCAAGCAGGTAATAAATGACCTATAAGGGGGTATAAAAATGCCAAGAATAAGTACAGACAATTATGATACAGTCGCAAGCTGGAATGGTTCACAGGATCTTTTTATTGTAGAACAGCCGGATGGTACAAAGGTGGCTACACCTGCTATGGTTAAACAGTTTATTGAAGCTGGTGATTTTACAGCCACAGGTGAAATTGAAGATGGGCACGGTAATATATTGGCTGATATGGCCAAGGCTGATGAAGTTAAAGGACTTGCTGAAGCTGGTGATTTTGAAGCTACCGGGGATGTTAAGGATGGGAACGGCAATATGCTTAAGGATATTGAGGAAAAAAGCGGTGTTATCATACTTAACAGCGGTTGGAACTTTGACGGAGGTGTTGTAAATACTGTTAGAAAAGTTGGGAATATTGCGTGGTTATCTTCATATATTTACAACACTAACAACTTGACGGCAAATACAGTTTATGAAGTCGGCACTATGCCCGCAGGATTTGCACCGTCAAAGGAGTTTAAATTCCCTATATATCAAGGTGCGGATCTCGGCACTGTAAGAGGTATATTAAATATCAAAACAGATGGAAAAATAATGTTTAGAAGTGTTGATGGTAGTAGATATGCGATTTATACAACTGTAATGTATCCATTAAGCTAAAAAGGGGGGTATTCAAAATGAGCAATAAGACATATGATGTACTTAACAAGATCCAGCGCTGGCTTCCGGCCCTTGGGGTATTCTATCTGGCAATAGCTGCTATCTGGCATCTGCCCTTTGGGGATGAAGTAAACGCTACCATAGTAGCTGTGGCTACCCTTCTTGGAACCACTTTAGAAATAGCCACAGGCGCTTATCTGAAGAAGAAAGGGGGCACCAATTGACCACTACAGCCGTAAGTATCCTGACAGCCACAGTATCTGGGCTTTTTGTGGCTATTCCGTCAATCATTACTACAGTAATGACTGCTAATGCCAGGGAAAAAGTACAAGAAGAACGCATGAAACAGATGGGTGAAAAGATTGACCGGCTTTCAGAAAAGGTGGAACACCATAACCACTTTGAAAGCCGGATTCTTTTATTAGAACAGAAGGTTGATATGCTAAAGGGGGCTTCATAATGGTATTATTTGGTAGTGCCAGAATTAATGAATATGGTAAGGCCACAGGTGGTAAGCCGGGCGATCAGACAGGCCGTGAAGTATCAACACAGTCTTATTACATGTCAAAAAAAGGCTGGATAGCTCTTAGGCAGAATGATCCTGTGGTGGCGGTAAAACTGGCTGAAGCTATGCTTGAAGCCTGCAATAATAACTGTATTGGTTATAACCAGAACAAGCGCAGCGGGGTAATTACACAGCTTAAGACCTTTGGAAGCCTTCGTAGGATAGGCGTTAACACAGATTCTGACTGTTCATCTTTGGTAAGGGCCTGTGTGATTCAGGCAACAGGAAAAGATCCTGGGAACTTTACAACAGCCAATGAAAAACAGAAGCTGATGGCAGCAGGCTTTCATGAAGTGCCTATTAAAAAGGAATCGGATTGCAGAACAGGTGATATTCTGGTCACAAAGACCAAAGGCCATACAGTTATTGTGGTATCCGGGGAGCTTCCGGAAGAAGCGGCAACAGGTAAAAAATACCGTGTGATCTGTACGGCCATTAATGTGCGTACAAAGCCGAATACTGACGGTAAAATCAAAAAAGTCTTAAAGACAAATGCTGTAGTTACTGTTTATGATCAGAATAACGGATGGGGCAAAATCAGCCAGGCTGATCAGGAATGGGTATCATTGAATCCCAAGTATATGAAGGCGGTTTAAGTATGAGCGAAAGAAAAGATGTGCCTTACATTGTCTATGAAAATGAAATGTTCAGACATGAAAGGACCGTTAAAAGGCTTCTGATCGTGCTGGCTATAGCCTGCTTTATGATCGTGTTTACAAACACGGCTTGGCTGTATGTGTTTTCGCAGTACGATTTTGAAACCTATGAAGTATCCAGTGAAGAAGGTAACGCTAACTATGTTGGTGGGAATTGTGAGGATATAAACAATGGCCAGAGTGAGAGTAAGGAAGAAGACTAAAAGAAGCGGTGGAACCAAAGGAAAGGCAAGAAGAAAAAGATGATACCGGATCTGTCACGTTCAGAATATGAACATATCATTGATGAATGGGTATTTAACGAAAGAAACAGGGCTATCATCAAGCGTAGATTGCTGGATGGCATATGCTATGAAACATTAGCTGAAGAATTCAATATGTCAGTCCGTCAGATCCAGAACATTGTGTACAAAACGGAAAAGATCGTATTTAAGCATGTACCATAAATTGCATAGAATTTGCGTATAATTAGCGCTCAGGCTTCATGGTCTGGGCGCTTTTTTATTGCTATGATTTTAACATGTACAGATATTTTAACCCTAATCCCATCAAGGACAAGCAGACCGGTGATTGCACAGTCAGGGCGATATGTGCGGCCACAGGCATGACCTGGGATGAAGCTTTTGATGAATTATGTATAAAAGCTAAGGAAATGGGTGAAATGCCTTCTTCCAATAACGCTTGGGGGCAGTATCTGCAGGATATAGGTTTTATTTACAGAGCTATTCCAAATACATGCCCTTTTTGCTATACGGCGGCAGACTTTTGTGCTGATCATCCGTGTGGCACCTTTATTCTGGGAACAGGAACACATGTTATCTGTGTAAGAAACGGCGTGATCCTGGATGCCTGGGATTCATCTGACAAAATACCTTTGTATTGTTTCTACAGAAAGGGGAGAAAATGAACAATTTTCAGTCTTTTTACCCGCAGAATTACCCGCAGTTTCAAAATGTATACCAGCCGCCTATGAATCAGCAGAATCAGGTGCAGTCTTCTGTTGTTTGGGTGGGATCAAGATCTGAAGCAGAATCTTACCTGGTAGGCGCCAATAATTCAGTTACTATGTGGGATAGTAACGGTGAATATGTTTATAGGAAGTCTGCAGATGCTTCCGGCAGGCCTGAATTTCATGCATATAAGCTTGTTGAAGAAGGCCAGAATGTCCCTGATTATGCAACAAAAGATGATCTGACCAAACTTGAAGGGAAGATAAACACCTTAACGGATAAGATCCGTGCCATAAGAAAGGATGTGCGCCGTGAATCAGATGATGATTGAAGAACTTAACCGGATCATGAAAAATCCAAGGGAATATGTAGCACAATGTGGGTTAAATGTCCCACAGAACATAAATTCACCTAATGATATTATCCAGTATCTTATGAATACTGGCCAGATATCTCAGCAGAGTTATAACCAGGCAATGAGCTTGGCCAGAAGATTTATGTGATGAATAAGCTGCCATGGCAGCAGATTCATAAACCGGTCACCGTCCGGAAGGTGATCGCTAACCTAAAAAAGATAATAGGAGGAAAAAAGATGGCTTTAGTGGATGATGGAAACAATATGGTAATGCCGGTGTCCCCTATGTATGGCAACGGTAATAATGGCAACAGTGGCTTTGGCGGTGACTGGGGCTGGATCGTGCTGCTTCTGCTCTTAGGATGGGGCAATAACGGTAACGGCTTTGGTGGCGGTATGGGCGGCGGTAACATCTATCCTTGGATGAACCAGGCTAATCTTACTTCAGAAGGCTTCCAGAATGCCATGATGAATGACAATATCACAGAGATCAGAAGCGGTGTTTCAAATCTGTCTACACAGCTTTGCAATTGCTGTGGAGATATGCAGATGGCTATGGCTAACGGCTTTGCTGGTGTAGAGCAGGGAGCCAATGCCCGCCAGATGGCAAACATGCAGCAGGCTTTTGCTTCCCAGACTGCAATGTCACAGGGATTTAATCAGCTTGCAAGCCAGCAGGCAGAATGCTGCTGTGAAAACAGACTTGGCATAGCTAACCTTAATGCGACCATAGCAAAGGAAAACTGTGCAGACCGTGAAGCCCTTAATTATGCCACAAGGGATATAATCGCAAATCAGACACAGGGCATCCAGCGCATCCTGGATCAGATGTGCAATGATAAGATTGATGCCAAGAATGAAAAGATAGCAGATCTTGAAAGACAGCTTACCATGGCTAATCTGGCACAGTCACAGACTGCCCAGAATGCATTTATTGCCCAGGGCTTTGCAAATGAAGTTGATCAGCTTTACAACAGGCTGAATAACTGCCCTGTTCCTACTACACCTGTCTATGGCAGAACCCCTATATTTACATGCAACCAGAATAACTGCGGTTGTGGCTGCGGAATGTAAGGGGGTGTTATCATGGCTGAATATCTTGCTAATGAAAGTCAGACTGTAGGGCTGAATAGTCCCCTGATCTTCACTGCATCTATCCCCTGCCCTAAAGGCAATGTGTACCATGAAGATGGCACAGGGATCTTTATTCTGCGTGGTAACACTTCCGGCTGCTTTGCAAGGTACAGAGTGACCTATAATGGGAACATATCAATTCCTGAAGGGGGAGCAGTAACACCTATTGCTGTGGCCTTGTCGGTAAACGGTGAAACAAGGCCCACAAGCACGGCTGTATTTACCCCTGCGGCAGCAGAAGACTTAGGAAATGTGACAAGTACAGCTATCATAACGGTTCCTAAGGGTTGTTGCTTTTCGCTGGCAGTCAGATATGTTGATGCGACAGTGGAAGATCCGGCAACAACACCTACACCTTCAATAGTGGCGGCGAATAGTAACCTTGTGATAGAACGGATTGCATAGAAAGGGGGCAATATGGATTTATATAATGATCTTGAAGAAATATGTGAAAGACTTTCAAAAGAGCTGAAGAAAGCCAATGAAAAGCTTAATGGCCGTGAATTATCAGCCGCTGATTCCGCATATATGGATCAGTTACTGCATAGCCTTAAATCAGTGAAAACTGTAATGGCCATGATGGATGCTGAAAATGAAGATGAAGGCAGAAGTTATGAAGGCAGAAGCTATGAAGGCCGTTCATATCGTGGTTCATCCGGAAGATCCGGAAGGCGCAGGGATGCTATGGGCAGATATTCCGGTGATTATAACGGAATGCGCTACATGGGCAATTATTCCGGAAGGCGTGGCTATTCCAGGGATGATGAAATGATATCTAACCTTCGTGAAATGATGGAAGATGCGCCTGATGAACAGACCAGAAGTGATCTGCAGCGTATGATCTCAAGGATGGAAATGATGTAAAAGAAAAGGGCATAGGTTAAGACCTGTGCCCTTATTTCATGACTAATCTGTGACTACTCAAAGTAAACATAGCGTTTAAAATGTCAGTGTTTTTAAGGCTTTCAGAAGATGTGATGAATATATAATATTATTTGCAATAAATAACCAAAACGCTTATAATACCTATGTTTTGAGCATTTACGCACCATAAGGCGGTAAGGTTCGACTCCTGTCGGGTGCATCCCGCAAGTTCTTGTATTTTCAAGGATTTGCGGGTTTTTTAATTTTTCTATGACTAATCTGTGACTACTTTTTCTGAATCTTTGAGAAGTTAAACATATTCTTTACTTGATCCAAAGGTTGTGATAGTCTATAAGTGCTTAGGGGGTGTCTAAGCATCTTCGCTATAGTTTTTTTCGTGGAATAACGCTTCTGCTGCACCAGGAGCGTTATTTATTTGTCTTCAAGCTTCTTCATCATGTAGTCATTCCACAGGTCATTATATACTTCTTCATCAGCTTTAACCTGGTTGCGGTATACGGCTTTCATAACACGGTCAGAAGAAAATCCTGCCCTGTTCATGATAACCCTGTCCGGGATACCAATTGAATGAGCCAGGGACACATAATAATGTCGCAGGTCATGGAAGCGGCACTGCATCTGCAGCTTGTTTCTTAGGTTTATGAAGTCTGATGTAATTGTTGACGGATAGACAGGCACAATACGTTCATCCGGTCTTCCGGTGCCAAGAAGGTCAATAAGCTGTTCAGGAAGGTCAATGTATCTGTCAGAACTGCTGTTCTTGGGCATGTTCTTGATCATCCAGGTATTATCAGCGCCAAGGATCATATCACGCTGGATATGCAGCCTGTGGCCTTCAAGATCACCATACATGGCAGCAGCTACTTCCCCCCGGCGCATAGATCCGATTCCTGAAAGAAGTATAGCCTTCTTTAGATTGGGGTTGGCCAGATCCACCAGCATTTTAAAATCTTCTTCTGTGGGGATATGGTATGTCTTGGGCGGGATCTTAGGCAAAGTAACGTTAAAATGCAGGCCATTGCACATAAGTTTAAGGGCAGAAGTCAGAAGACCATATATATTGCTTACGGACTTGGGGGACAGCTTTTCTGACAGATCTGATACATATTTCTGGATATCGGCAGCAGTCAGTTTATCGGTCCGGATGTTGGCCAGATCGGTGCCTTCATAGTATCTTTTGACCATGTTTTCATATTCCCTTAAGGTGTTTGGGGACAGTACCCCTTTTTTGGCTGTCAGATAGCCCTGCAGAGCCTTCAAAACTGTCATGCGGTCAAATTGTCGCATGTTATACGCTTGAGTGGCCATACGGACAGATTCAGCCTTCGTGTAGGCCGTGAATGATATCTGCTTGCCGTTAATAAATAGCCTGGTGCGCCATTTACCGGAAGGAAGCTTATCTGTAGTCATAGATCCCCCTTCCTGAATTTTAAAAGGGCAAATTCAAGCTGATCCAGAATATACTGCTGGCCTTCTGGGGTTAGCTGTCTAAAATCATTAATCAGTCTGTCTTCTTTTGGGTTTATTTCATCTTCTTCAAAGTCAATCCTTACAAGCATAATAGGATCAACACATAATGCCTTTGCATAATCAAGCAGTCTATCCCTTGGGATGCCCTGAATACCGTTTTCAACTTTGGATATGGTGATGTTGGGATTGTTGCCGGTATATCCGATTTTTACGGCAAGATCTTCTTGTGTCATGCCCAGATGTTCACGGTATCTTTTGATTCTTTCGCCAATAATCTTTCTTGCCTGCTTTATTTCATCCGTCATATGTTCACCTTCTTTCTGCTTGTTATAGGGGTATTATATACAATTTTAGCTTGTTAGGTTAACTTTTTTGCTTAATAAGGTTGACAAAATACGCAAACCAATATAAAGTTTGAATTGGGCTAACCCAAATGGGTTACCAAATAAAACGAAAGGAGAATATTGAATGAATGCTGAATTGTTTTATCAGACAGTAAAGGATGCAGGACTTAAGCTGGGCTATATTGACCATAAAATGGGCATTACAAGGACAACCAGGCTTAATAAGCTATCCGGTGTTAGTCAATTTAATGCTGATGAAATCATGGCCTTCCAGCAGGCTACAAGATGTAATGACAGCCTTATTACATCTATTTTTTTATCTTGAACTAACCTAAATAGGTTACAAAGAAAGGATGGTGAAGATGTGGCAAAAAGAACTTATGGAATATGCAAAGGCCGTAGGGTGCGAAACAAAAAGCGACTTAGCCAGGATGCTTGGGATATCGCCACAACTGCTTCGGAAGCGGTTGCTGTCGCCTGTGTGGTCATTGCAATTCTTTTGTGCAGTGTGTCAGACACTGGAACTGAATCAGGAACAGATGCAGCACCTGTTGAAGTCCATGTGCAATTACCGGTTAGATCCGAAAAGCCGGCAAATAAGCCAGATATTGGAACGGTGCCAGATCCAACAATAATGTCCCTGCCTTTGATCAGATGCACTTGTTACTGCACAGGAAGCATAACGGCAACCGGCAAGCGTGTCCAGGAAGGAATGATAGCTTCCAGCCGTGATCATTTTGGCCAAAGTGCGAATCTTTACACAGAAACAGGGGAATTCATAGGCACCTTTGTTTGTGAAGATACCGGGGGCAAACCGATCAGGAAGGGCAAGGTTATAGATGTATACCGTGTGAATCTTGACAGGGTACATGAATGGCAAAAGGAATATGGCGATTATGTCCGTATTGAATGGATAGAAAGGGAAGAAGATGGCGAACACAAGGAAGAAAGTAAATGAACAGGTGGCTGAAGTGGTGGATAAGCCGGTAAGAAGACCGGACTTAATAACAAAGATGCATGATGCGTGTGCTTTGGCTCAGAAGATGGATTCAGGGCTTACTGTTGAACGAATGGCAGCAGAACTTTTCAACCAGCTTGGACTGGTGCTGGTGCCCAAGGAAATGACCTGCATTAAGGAAGGCGGGGTTAATCGTGTGGAAATGATCTATACCCTGTTCAATGTGGATGATCCGGAAGAAGCCATGATATTTCCTACAGCCGGTGAAGGTTTCGGTGCACCTGGTAAGAGCTTAAACAAGGCAATATCAAATGCATATAACAATCTGCTATGCCTATTGCTGATGGTAACCCCGCAGAACAGAAGGGAAGCCAATGAAAAGATCATTCTTGAATATTACAAGGATATGAAAACGATCCTGGACTATTGGAAAGTAACCGATATATCCCAGGCAACAGATGAACAGGTACAAGCTGCAGCAGATCAGATACGAGAAAGGATGAAGAAAGATGAATAAATGTATGTTTATAGGCCGTTTAGTCCGTGATCCGGATGTTAGATATGCACAGACAGGGAATGAATCTATGTGTGTGGCCAGATTCACTTTAGCGGTAGACAGAAGGACAAATAAGAATGAAGCAGACTTCATAAGCTGTGTAGCCTTTGGTAAAAATGGCGAATTCATAGAAAAACACTTGAAGAAGGGAGTAAAGATCGGACTGGTAGGCCGCATTCAGACAGGATCATACACCAACAAGGAAGGCCGTAAGGTTTATACCACAGATGTAGTAGTTGAAGAAACAACGTTCTGTGAAAAGAAGGCTGATGCAGAAGGATCTTCAGAAGCGCCGCAGGAAGAAGGATTTATGAATATCCCTGACAACATTGATGATGAAGTGCCGTTCACATAAGGGGGCAATATGGTTGCAGAA